>Ga0265316_10000210_pt1 | contig 67922 bp, 61 predicted proteins | sample 4522metaG_FD_202092 | JGI IMG/M metagenome (GOLD analysis project Ga0265316, IMG submission 202092) | Rhizosphere microbial communities from Carex aquatilis grown in University of Washington, Seatle, WA, United States - 4-5-22 metaG | ecosystem: Host-associated > Plants > Roots > Rhizosphere >... | reverse complement strand
CAACAGCAAAGCCCGGGCAGCGTAATCCAACTCGACGGCAAACAACATGAAGCGAAGACTGAACGGCCGAGGCAGCACGGAAAGGAGAATCCTCGCAAAAAGCGTTATGCGGTCTCAATCCGCGGTGCCTAGTCCGAGGCAGCTCCCGACGAATGAAAGACTGTGAGGTAAGCCGTCCCGGCGAGACCCTCGAATATCAGCTTGATCACCGTCGACAAAGCTAGTCCTCGACCGTTCACTCTTCGCTTCATCCCAGTCACAAAGGAGGCAACAACGAAAAATAAAAGACCGGAAGGCTAATGATAGAACTTGCGGGGTCGTTCCATATCAACGCTTGGGCGTTCAGCGGCGAGGCCGCCGCCCAAGCTGTGCGTTGATGTTACACCCGAAGTCGCTGCGGCGGCATCGGCCGCTGCAACGCCTTGTTCGACGGCGTCACGGGCTGGACTCCGGCTCAGGAACCTCTCTTCGTCCGCGTTGCCAACATGCGTTCAGCGGTGTCAAGGCGCGCACTCGACCAGTAGAAAGGTCCATTTCGAATCTCTCGTCTGCCTCGTTCGTAACCAGGAGCTTGTCTCGGATGACCCGAATCTTCGTGATGAAGACGTCCTGTACGTCCGTTTCTCCTCGGTCATAGATGGTTCGATACACCATGCGGTCCCACAGTAGCTTCTTGGTCTTGGCATCCCAGGCTTGGACGAAGCCACCGTTTTGATTCTTGTCGTGGAAGGCCCCGAAGTGCGGAACCTTGTAGACAACGCCCTTCGCCGTCACTGGTGCGACATCCTTGGGGGCAACCCTCTTGGCGAGCGCTGCCGACGAAACGAGAAGCGCCGCAACCACTACTCCGACTCTCGACAGTTTCTTCATGGCACACCTCGTCCGTCGAACGCCTTGCCGTTCAGCTGCAGGCGGCCGTCTGCGGCCGACTGACAGCTTCAACGGCATGTTAGACCGCCCTCCGAATTCGTTGAGATCGGCCATGCCGCTAGTTGGCGATCAGGCCGGTGGTCCTGGTATAGCCTGAAGGATGGCAGCTGCAACACCTGGCTGTTCATCTCTGAGCCTTGCGTCACCGATGGGAGTAACGAAGAGCAAGGAGCCTCCCGGTGCGGATTCAAAGCAGTCCGCACATTCTGCAAACTGCTTCGATATGAAATCCGCTAACTCGCATACAAGCCAGAAGTGCTGGGCCTCCAGAAGCTGAACACGCTCAGCAAACGTAGAATCAGGGCTACCGGGAGCTCGAGTCGTCGCCGGGTCGGCGACGGTTGCATGAAGCTTCTCGCAGCCGTCGAGAGAGAGGAGGTGAAGTAGCACGCAGGCTGAGTACCGTTCACTGCCGTGCGCTGAGAGAGCGGCGATTGCATTTCTCTCGGCCAGAGCTAGAGCGATGTAGAAGGCTTGGTACTCGCTGAGCCGAGGTCGCGCTCGGGATGAGGGGCGGAAGGCCGATGGGGTGGCAATGTTCAGGCCCACGTGGTTTTCTGCCACGAACTGGTAGATGGGAATGATAAGGCCATGCTTTACCGTTGCTGAGTATGATCGGAAGGACCTCATATAGGCTTCACGGGACCCAAGCGTGTCGTGCACCTGACTGCCGACGAGAATCTGGTTTCCATCGGCTTTATCCATAATTCTCTGGGCCATGTTGATGCCGGCGCCTGCCACATTTCGGCGGTCGTTGATGTCAACAACTACATTGTCAACATTCTGGTTCAGCCCAACACGCATTTCGAAGCGTCGCATCTGATCGCTGGTGCCGTCGTTGTGCTCCCGCAGGTGCACGAGGATTCTGAGGCCTAGGTTCAGATGGAGATCGTACGCAAGAGAGTGTCCGATGAGAACGATACACATCCCGTCGCCCGTGGGAAGGAGAACCACGCTCTCGGGCGGAACCTGAAGATCGGTAAGGCTTGTCCTTACGATATGGTTCAAGTACGAGACAAGATCAGCTTGCGCTTCGACGCTTCGCTCGTGCGAGAAGGCAACAATGTCGAGGAAGACGTATTGAACGAATTGCGGATCAGGCTTCATCTATGCCTCGCTATCAGGAGGTGCGGTGACGGCAAGGGTGTATTTCCCCAGGAAGCGTCTCATGTTTGCCCTCGCGATTCCACCGAAACTGGCCACACTGGAAGTTGCGTCCGCCCGGTCTCGGTCGGTCTAACGCCTTGGCGTTCACCCGCGAGCGGCCGTCCGCGGCCGATCGTCGGGTGCAACGCCATGTTAGCCGGTGCGCCCCCCCTCATCCACCGACTTGTCTGAGCCAATCGCGGACATTCATCGCTACGCGTTCAACGTCGGCGAGTGTGAGCTGCCCGCTGTGCATGATGACATTGCGTGATCGGGTGATGGTGCGGAAGATCTCCCGAGCCCACTCGACTGTGGGGATCATGTCCTTGAAATGCGCGTGGTTGTTCTGAATGATGCGCGAGAGGTCCTCAAGCTGGACGTACGCTAGCGGCGAGGAGCCGCGTGACCCGTGCCACCGAATCTGCTCCTCCTCCTTCTTCCGCTTGTCTGCGTCGCTCTTAATTTCGGTGGAAACTGCCGTGTCCCACCATGAAGCTCCGACCTTCTCCAGAAGCCGTTCCTCGATGAAAGCGCGGACGCTGTTCTCGAACGCTGCGATGGTGGTGTAGACCCAGGCCATCTTCCGCGCTGCCGCCACCAAGGCATCGTCGAGGGTCTCCAGCGGCAACCTACGCTGAATATCCTGTTCTGCCCCGACCGCATCGCTTGCACTGGACGGAAGCCTTCGCTTGACGGTTTCGTCCGCGAGTACGCCTCGATAGACAAAGGAGTAGAGGTCCATCGCAGTATTCATCGGTAGAGGTGTTCTCGGATGCTACGGAAAATCGCATCGTAGACCGCTTGGTCGCGAACAGCGGGGAGCACTATCTCGATTCGGTAGACCAACGATGGTATCGGTGCTGGTCCGCCAACGGCCGAATTCGGGGGCGCAGTCGCCGTTGCGGCTGGTTCGGCGTGGTCGGCGGCACCCGATTCCTTCTTGGTTGATTCCACCGCCGCTTCTGCCGGAGGCTGCGTGCCGGCTGCTTCGAAGTCGGCCAACTTGACCAGCTCAAGGAAGGTCTTGGTCATGTTACCCAGGACGGATGTTGACAGCTTCCCTTCCCCAAGACTCTTCAGCTTCCCGACTACCTGCTCGCGCGATAGCGTGTGTGCATTCTTGACAATGCGGAATAGGTCCGAGAACGCATCACGAATGCCGTCCGCAAGCACACGCGCAGACTGGGTGTCGTCGAGGAACTGGTGATAGCGAGCTGTTGGCTTGCCTGTATCATCCAGGAAGTGCATGGCTTTCAGGAGGGGGATGAATAGCCTGTCATTCGTGCTCTTGAAGCCCAGATCTTCGATGAACTTCAAGTTCATCTTCTCCGGCGCCTGGGCATGTCCAAGGGCCTTCAGGAACGAGCCAAGGTTCTTGGCAGCAACGAGATATACGGGCTGAATCGCCATCTCACCTCTCCTTTGTCATCATTGCGAACATGAATAGTATCATCCGGCTAACGGCCTGGCGTTAACCCGCGGGCCGAAGGCCCGTCGGGTTCAACGCCTTGTTGGGCGGCATCCGTCCTATGTGCGCCATAGAAGCCAAGAACTCTGGTCAAACATGTCTGTACAGCGTTCGTTGGTCCAACTGTAGGTCAGTGCGTTCCAGAAGTGGTAAGAGTTTGCTCCCAACGAAACGCTCCCTATTCGCCCTGGCAACACCTTTGCGGCTGTATCCCCGAGAATCTCAATCGCGTGAATCACCGCATCGCCGCACATCTCGTGCTTCATCCCGATTGCCTCGTTGACACGGATCGTGAATGGCTTCTCATCATCTAGATCGAGTCCCTGGCCAAACGCCCCCTGTTCGGCCGCGAGTACGGGCCCGAGCGCGTCCGACATCATGAAACCTGCGGCTTTGCCGAAACCCAAGTGTCCGCGAATCTTGACCGTTACTCGTGTGCCCGCAGATACCTTCGGACTCGGGACCGAGATCCCGGAGGCTCTGTAAAGGATTCGCCACACATCTTGATTCCCGTCCGAAATGTCGATGTACCACTCTGGGCTAGTCATGCAATACAGGGCGGTTGTCGCCAAAGGAGTCAAATTCCGAGCGTCGCCGGACTTCTCCACCTTTCCCTGAATCGTCTCGATGATGCCGCCACCTATCTTCTCTACCAGATTTCTACTCCGCGTAGTCTGTAGGCAGACATCCACATCTATGTCTCGGCCCGGCTCGCCGAGGCTCGATGGATACGGGCGCAAGACCGGCATTGCGTTGCGGCCACGCGCGAATCCAACCTCGTGGCCAACCCAATACGACATCGGGATGGCCAGCCCCGCGGCGCCTACCAGCAAGACGTTCCGGACTTTTCTTGAGATCACATCTGCCTCGGCAATCTTAGACAACTGAGAGTCGTGGTTGGTTCCCTTGTCCGCCCAACTTTGTATTCGGCTGCAGCTTCGCGCCTTCGGGCGTTTTTCGCAAGCAACGGCGGGGCGCCTACTTTCAGACGCCGGACCGTCTTCCTGTCTGACGGCTCAAGCAAATTCAACATGCTGCTGCTTGCGGACCTGTTGCTTTGGGAAAATGCCCCGTCTTCCTCTGCTGTCTAAACCCCCAAGGGCAGCACGCATCGCGCCTACAGTGGGCGGTCTAGCGGACTTTGGACGCCGAGGGGGCCTCGGCGCAAGACGTGGGTGTAGATCATGGTCGTGGCGACATCCTTGTGACCCAGAAGTTGCTGGATCGTCCGGATGTCAGATCCCGACTCGAGCAGGTGGGTGGCGAACGAATGCCGGAGCGTGTGGGGACTGACTCGCTTGGGAATGCCGGCAGCAATCGCGGCGCTGCGCACGGCCCGCTGAATGACGGTCTCGTGCAGATGGTGGCGGCGGTGCTCACCGGTGGATTGATCGATGTAGCATCGGGTCGCAGGGAAGACCCACTGCCAGGACCACTCGCGCGGCGCCGAAGGATATTTCTCGCGCAGGGCATACGGCAGCTCGACGCAGCCGGCATTGCCGCCGGCCAAGTCTTGGTCATGCTGGACATGAACGGCCTCCAGATGCTCGCGCAAAGGGCCTTGCAGCGATGCCGGCAGCAGCGTCACTCGGTCCTTGTTGCCCTTTCCCTCGCGGACAACCAACTGCTGTCCCCCGAAGTCGACGTCCTTGACCCGAAGACGCAGTCCCTCGAGCAGGCGCAGACCGCTGCCGTACAGAAGGCTGGCGCACAGCTTCTCCACGCCATCCATGTGGGAAAGGACGCAGGCCACCTCGGCCCTGGTGAGCACGACGGGAATCCGCTGGGCGCGCTTGGCGTGAACGAGATCGTCGAGCCAGTCGAGGTCTCGCCCAAGTACCTCGCGATAAAGGAAGAGCACGGCCGCCAAGGCTTGGTTCTGCGTGGAGGACGCGACACCTCCTTCGGTCGCTAGCGCGCTCAGAAAGCGGCTGACCTCGGGCTCGCCCATCTCATCGGGATGACGCTTGCCAGAGAAGATGATGAAGCGACGGATCCACCCAACGTAGGCCTCCTCAGTCCGCGCGCTCATGTGACGCATCCGGATCGCCGCCTTCACGCGATCGAGCAGGCGGGGGCCGGCGGTCACGGGTCGAAGGGGCGATGACGGGCCGACCGGTACGCCGGTCGCGGAACCATCCATCTGGCCGGGAGCCGGACAGTGGAACGGGATGACGCTTGCGACTCGTGCGGATTGCCGATGCATGCGACGCATGCACGAATGGGGCTGCCAGATACGTGCCAGCGCACCCCCAACCTCGCACCGTGAGGAGAAAAGTAGTGAACCCTCCGCCTCGGCCGTTCCGGATGAGTTCCTAGCCCCTACTGTCGTAAGGGGGGAGCCACAAAATTAGCCGCATCGGGCTTCCCGACTCTAGCGGGCGTGCACATTCCAACGGCCAGAGGCAGCTCCCAGAATTCAATTTGTAGGGAAAAAAATCTCGTCCGGCTGTCGAACCGCACAGAGGGTTCACTAAAAGCATGTGCTTCTGCTCAGCGACGGTCAAGAAAGAATTCTCCCTACTTGCTCTCTCGCCAAAAAAGTCCGGCGCCTCCTTGAGTTGCGCTGGAAATTTCGCCGCGCGAGAGAAGTTCTTCCTTGTCCAGGATCGCATCGGCGCGACGGATGGTTGGCCAGGCGTGCATCCCGGTGTCCATGCGGATGGCGTCGCAGGGGCAGGCCTCGACACACAGGCCGCACACCACGCAACGAAGCTCGTCGATCTGAAAAATGTGCGGCCGCTTCTCGATGCGCGCGTCCTCGGATTCTTCGGGAACGATGCTGATGCAATGGGCGGGGCAAGCGGTGGGACACATCATGCAGGCCACGCAGCGAACCTGTCCGTCAGCCCGTTTCATCAGGCGATGCAGGCCGCGGTTGCGCGGCGGATAGGGTCGTTTCTCCTCGGGATAGGCCAGCGTCACGATGTCGGACTGCGCACGCCGACCAAAGAGATTGCGCGGCCAGTTGCGCAGGAAATGCCCCAAGGTCACGCGCAGCCCCTGCACGGTTCCCCACAGATAGCTCTGCCGCTTCCATCCCGCGGGCCGGTCGACAACTTTCACCGTCGTGGCCATCAGTGGATCCACATCTGCCAGCACGCGGCCAGCACCACGTTGGCGATCGACAACGGCAGCAATCGCTGCCACCCCAGACGCATCAACTGATCCGCGCGGAGACGCGGCAATGTCCAGCGCACCAGCAACTGGAAGAAGCAGAAGAGAAATACCTTGCCGCCCCACACCAGCATCGACAAGAGAACATGGGCCCAGTTGGGCAAGACGCTGGCGCCCCAGATCTGCCAGCCGCCCAGGAAGATGGTCACCATGAGCGCAGACGAACTGATCACTTCGAGAAACTCGCCCAGATAGAACATGCCGAAGCGCAGGCCCGAATACTCGACGAAGTAGCCCACGATCTCGGATTCGCCCTCGGGCAGGTCAAAGGGCGTGCGCTTGGTTTCGGCAAAGGCCGCGGTGAGAAACAGGAAGAACGCAATGAAGTGCGGCACACCGCGGACAATCCCCCACTGCCAGGGGGCCGGCCCTTGCTGCGCCACCATCGCGCCCGGTTCCAGCGTGCCGTAGGACAGGAACATGGCCAGCACCGCCATGCCCATGGTGACCTCGTAGGAAATCATCTGCGAGGCAGCCCGCATGCCGCCCATCAAGGCCCACTTGTTGTACGAGGCCCAGCCCGCCAGGGTGGCGCCGTACACCGACAACGAAGCAAACGCGAAGTAGAACAGTACGCCCACATCCAGCCGCGCGATCTGCAAGTTCACCGGCTGCACGCAGGTGCCGAGCGGAACCGCATCGCGCATGTGCCCCCAGCACAGCGGCGCCCCGAAAGGAATGATGGCCAGCACGATGAACGGAGGCGCAATGGCCAAGACGGGCGCCAGCGTGAACAGGAACCGGTTCGCCTTGGGCGGGATGAAGTCCTCTTTGAACATCATCTTCAGCGCGTCGGCGACGAAGTGCAGGATTCCCCAGGCGCGCCATGGCCCAATGTTGGCGCGGTTGGGTCCCAGCCGGTCCTGCATCATGGCCGACTGGCGCCGTTCCAGCCAAGTCAGCAGGCCGGCCAGTCCCATGGCGAAGACAACCACAAGCGCCAAGATCTTGATGAGCGCCGCCACGATGGCGAAGCCGGGCCGACCGTACAAGAGTTGTGCGCCTGACATTGCGACTAGATGCCTCGCATACTTCTCCCTCTCCCTCCGGGAGAGGGTTGGGGTGAGGGTAGGCTATCGGACGTGAACCCATGACGCGGACTCGTGGCACCACATCTGCGTCGCTTCAGTGTCTGGCCCAAGACAAGCATCACCCTCTCCCCCAGCCCCTCTCCCGGAGGGAGAGGGGAGAACGAAGTGCTTGTCCTCGAATCGTGACCGGTCATCTAGCCCCTCGAATTGGCGAAACGCAGTTGCACCGGCATCTCCGGCTTGCCCCAATCGGCCCGACTCATCAGGGTGACCTTCGCACAAACCTCGCCGAACACCTGCTTCGCCTCGCCATACGTCCACGCGGCCCCCAGTGCCCGAGCCAGCCGGACCGCGGTTTCCCAGCCCGGTCGTGACTGCCCGGCCGGTGCGAGGGCCGCGTACAAGCGCTGAACCTTGCCTTGTCGGTTGGTGAAACTGCCGTCGACCTCGGCCCACATGGCCAGAGGCAGCGCCACTTGGGCCGCAGCCACCGGCGGATCTTGGTGCGCAGTCACGGCAACCAGGGTCTGCAGCGAATCGAGTGGGCCGACGGCTTCGCCCACCAACAGCAGCGCTGTCACAACTCCGCCTTCCAGGTCCCGCTTCAAATCCGCGGCGGTACGCAGGGTCGGGCCTCCGATCAGCTTGGCGCCAGTGGTGTTGGGGTTCTTGTCAGCACTGACCAGGATGTCGTCGCACCAACCATCTGGTGCGCCGACCAAATAGACGCGATCGGTTCGCAGGCATTCAGTGGCCAGGCGCGAGAACGCGAAGAGATCTTCGTTGGTCATCTGGGCCGACAGCACCACGCCCAGGGTGGCAGGCGACTTGTCGCGAGCCTGGTCGAGAAGTCGTGCCGCCTCAGTCAGGGCGGCGCCCCAGCTCGTCGCCGCGCCCGCGATCATGGGCGCTGCCAGCCGATTCTCGTGCAACGGCTTGTAGGTCCGCCGCCCGTCGTCGCACATCCAATACTTGTTGACCGCCGGATTGAGCCGCGGAATCAGGCGCCGGACCACGTTGCGGGCCGCCTGGATCTCGATGTTGCAACCCGTGGCACACCCGGGACACACCGACGGCGTGGCCCACAATTCCCAGGCGCGCATGGAAAAGCGAAAATCCTTGGCGGTAAGCGCGCCCACCGGACAGACGTCGACGGTGTTGAGCGAATAGGGATTGTCCAGGCGCCGCCCCGGCGCCGTGGTGAGAAGCTGGCGATCCCCGCGAAAAGCCATGACCAGGTCCTGCTGGCGCGCCACCTCGTTGCACACGCGGATACAGCGCGTGCACAGAATGCAGCGCTCCTGGTCGAGCACGATGTGCCGGCCGACGTCGACGACCTTGGCCTTGCCCACCTTGCTGCCGTCGTTGCGAGCCGCGCGCGCGTCCCAATCGAAGTAGTGCTTCTGCAGCATGCACTCGCCCGCCTTGTCGCAGATGGGGCAGTCGATGGGGTGGTTGAGCAGGGTGAATTCCAGCATCTGCCGCCGCACGTCCAGCACCCTCTCCGAGTTGGTGATGACCTCCATCTTGTCAGCCACCGCCGTGTAGCAGGATGGAATCGGCTTGGGGAATCCCTTGATCTCGACCAGGCACTGACGACAGACCGCCGGCGCGGACAGCCCGGGGTGCCAGCAGAAGAACGGCACCTTGATCCCCACCCGCTGACAGGCTTCCAGAATGGTCAAGCCCGCGGGAAACTCGTAGGCTTGGCCGTCGATGACCATCTTCACGTTGGCCCGCGCTCCGGCCGGAACTGGCATGTCACCCGCCATCAGCGATCGCACTCCCCGCCGATCATGTTGATCATTCCGAAGGTCGGGACCAAGTCGGCGATGAAAAGTCCGGGCAGAAGCTTGTTGAGCACGGCGAGGTTGGCGAAGCAGGGCGGCCGCACGCGGCACTTCCACGGCTGGCCAGTCCCGTTGGATACGATGTAGAAGCCCAGCTCGCCGTTACCACCCTCGGTGAACGAGTAGATCTCCCCGGGCGGCACCACGATACCATCCATGATCAACTTGAAGTGCGCGATCATGGATTCGATGGTGTTGTACACCTCGCGTTTGGGCGGCAACGCGACCCGCGCGTCGTCGATGAGCACCGGGCCGGCGGGCAACAAGTCTATGGCCTGTTCCAGGATGCGCATCGACTGCCGCATTTCTTCCAGGCGAACCGCGTAGCGATCGAAGTTGTCGCCCTTGGAGCCGACCGGCACGTCGAAGTCGAAGCGATCGTAGACCAGGTAAGGATGGTCCTTGCGCACGTCGTAGTCGAGCCCGGTCGAGCGGCCCACTGGCCCGGTCAGGCCCCATGCGAGGGCATCGTCACGCGTGATGATGCCGATGCCGTCCATGCGGTCGCGGAAGATGCGGTTGCTGGTCAGCATCTTGTTGACATCGTCAATGCTGGCGCGACAGCGGCGCAAAATGTCGCGCAGCTTGGGGCAGAAGTCGTCGGTCAGGTCAGCGACCACGCCGCCGATGCGCACATAGCTGTGCGTCAGGCGCGCGCCCGAAAGTTCTTCGAGAAGTTCCCACAGCCATTCGCGCGCCTTCATCAAGTAGAAGAACACGGTGAACGCGGCCAGTTCCATCGCGCTGGCTGCCAGGCAGGTCAGGTGATCGGTGATGCGCGAGATCTCGCCGACGATCACGCGGATGAACTGCGCGCGCTCGGGAATTTTCTTGTCGATGTCGAGCAGCTTCTCCACAGCCAAGGCGTAGCCCACATTGTTGAGCATGGGCGACACGTAGTTCAGCCGATCGGTGTAGGGGAAAATCTGCGTCCAGGTGGCGTTCTCGGCTTCCTTCTCGAAGCAGCGGTGCAGATACCCGACCTGCACGTCGGCGCTGCGAATCTTCTCACCCTCGACTTCGAGAACCATGCGCACGGTCCCGTGCATGGCCGGATGCGACGGCCCCATATTGAGCGGCATGGATTCCGTGGGCAGATCATCGTCCTCGGGAAGATTGGCGGCGTCGCCAAACCCGATCACCACGCGGCGGGCAGTCTGGGATGGGTCGTCCATGGCGGGGATTCCTAGATGGCTGACAACGCGGAGCGGCGGCGTGGCAAGTTCACAAGAGATTCGGCTCGCATGCTTCTCCCTCTCCCTCCGGGAGAGGGCTGGGGTGAGGGGACTGTGTCGGACGTGAATCCGTGCCGCAGACTTGTGGCACAACATCTGCCTCGCTCCAGCGTCTGGCCCAGAGGAAGCATCACCCTCACCCCCGGCCCCTCTCCCGGCTGGAGAGGGGAGAAGAAAGTGCTTGTCCTCGAATCGTAGCCGGTCATTTAGTCCACGCTGCCGGGCAACCGGCGCAAAAGCGGCTGACGTCCCTCTTTGGGAAAGTCCTTGCGCAAGGGATGACCTACGAACTCGGGATACATGAGGATGCGGCGCAGGTCAGGGTGACCCGCGAAGCGCACGCCGTAGAGATCGAAAGCCTCGCGTTCGAACCAGTTGGCGCCCGGCCACAGTGTCACCAGGGAATCGATGCTGGGATCTTCCTCGGGAACCCCGGCCAGAAGCCGCACCCGGTGCTTCTTGTCCACGGAATAGAGATGCAACACCACGTCGAACCGTGGCGCGCGGCCCAGTCGATCCACGCAGGTCAGATCGATGAACATGTCGAGCGCGGTGACCGGATCGTCGCGCAGAAACTGCGCCACCGCCTGCCAGTGCGCTGGCGCCACGCGCGCCCACTCGTTGCCGTGCTGCGATCCGGTTTCCAGGATTTCGCCAGCGACGAACTGCTGAGCGAGCCGGTCTAGGATGATCTTGGCCATGGCTTGCCCTAAATCACCGGTCGCGATTCGAGGAATGGGGGAACTGAAATGGGCATGAATTGCAGCATTTTCACGCCCAAGCTCCTGCGTGGCGACGCAAAGCGGCAATCATGTCACAAGTCCATGGAATCTTGCGTTCTCCCTCTCCCTTTGGGAGAGGGTTGGGGTGAGGGTACTGCACCAGACGTGAATCGTGCCGCAGACTTGGGTCACACCATCGGCGCAGTGTCAACGACCGGCCTGAAAGAAGCTTCACCCTCGCCCCGGCCCTCTCCCAGAGGGAGAGGGGGATGAAAGTGCTTTTCCTCGATTCACGACCGGCCATTTAGCGGCCCGCCCCTTCCTTGGTCTCGCCGTCGGGCCGAATGGTCGCGTCGGGCGCCACGTAGCCCCGCTCGGCCCGCAGCACCACCTGGCTATGGCCCTCGCCTTTCTGGATCCGCTCCTGCAGCAGCACCAGCGCATCCAGCATCTGCTCGGGCCGCGGCGGGCAGCCGGGAATGTACACGTCCACAGGGATGACCTGATCCGCGCCCGGCATGGCCGAGTAGTTCTGGTAAAAACCGCCGGTCGATGCGCACACGCCGAACGCGATGACCCACTTGGGCTCGCACATCTGATCGTAGATGCGGCGAAGCACTGGCCCTTGCCGTTCGGTGATGGTCCCCACCACGATCATGAGGTCGGCTTGGCGCGGGGAAAAACGCGGGATCTCAGCCCCGAAGCGTGCGATGTCGTATTTCGGCGCCCACAGCGCCATGAACTCCATGCCACAGCAGGCGGTGACAAAGGGATATTCAAACAGCGAGAACTTGCGCGCCCAGTTCACCGCTTGCGCGAGTTTCGATGTGTAAACCGAAAATGGCATTTTCTAGTCCCATCCGATCGCGCGCTTGCGCCACACATACGCGAGCGCGACCAACAACACCGCCATGAAGACCAGCAAGGCGCCCAGGCCCAACCACGAAACGCCCGCCTGGCACGTGCCCTTGACGAGCGGTTCCGCACACGACAAGGACGCGTAGTTGACCGCCCAGGGATACAGGAAGGCGACTTCGATGTCGAACACCAGGAAGAGGATCGCGACCGGATAGAAGCGCACCGGGATGCGCACGCGCGGGCTGCCCACCGGATCCGAGCCAGCTTCGTAGGTGATCTGCTTGGCCCGGGTCACACGGCGCTCGCCCACAAATCGAGCCAGCGCGTTGAAGGCAACCGCCATCCCGACCCCGGCCAGGATCGCAAGTGCGGCGGCTGTGTAGTCCGACCCCATGGTGCGGCTAATACTGGCCGGCCCGTCGAGCTTCGTCAATTCGCGGCCGTCCCTTTGCCACCTGCCCAAGAGTTGTCAGGTTCTCACCAGATCTCGAACAGCGATCGAGCCAACTGTGCGTGGCGAATGATGCCTTGTGCCCGCCATACACCGGCACAGGACTTGCTGGCAGTCGACGTGTGGTCAATACAATTGGGCGTGTAACGTGGAAGCCAATGGCCGTCAACTCGCATGCCCGCTAGGGATGGGAGGCACCCCATGCTGACGAAGACGAGATTCATGACGGCTGTGGTTCTGGGTCTAGTTTGCACCTGTCCGTTGGCTGTCCGTGCCGAGACCCAGTCCACGACCGAAAGCCCGATGCGATTCGCCGATAGACCGCTTTCGATCAACTTGGTCTTGGGGGTCGCCACCCCGACCGGCGAGGCAGGCCTCACCGCCGAATACAGCTTCTCTGACCGGTTCGCGGCCGGGGTCGGGGCCGGCGAGAGCCTGCTGGGGATCCAACTGGCCGCACTTGGCCGAGTTCGGCTCGTAACATGGGGAAAGCACGACATGGCGCATGGACTCGATTTCGTCGCCCCTCTGCAAAAGACCATAACCGGATACGGGCGTGACACTTATCCCTGGAACGAGAACCTTCATTGGGCCTTGGATGTTGCCCTGGACATCGGAATTGCCGCCCACTGATCTCGGCTGTCCAAGACTGACCCTCCCGCCCAAAGGTTGCGTCACCGTTTGACTTGGGCCCCGCTGGTTTCTAATCTTCGCTCCGATGCACCCCCTCCTATCTCGCTGGAGCCTTGCGTCCGCAGGTTTGTTCTTCGTCCTGCCCCTGATTCCGTCGGCCATGGCCGCGCCTGCCGATGCCAAACCGGCCAGCCCCGAAAGCAAGGGCGCCGCTGATCTCGACACCGCACCCCCGCCCGGCATCGACCTCAGCAAGCTGGACGACTACGAACGCAAGGTCTTCTTCCGCGTCGTCAACCGCGAGCCATCAAGCTGTGGCAAGGGCCACAGCCTGATCTACTCGGTCAAGCACGATCCCGGCTGCAAGCGCTCGTTCTACTCGGTCAGGTACGTGGCCAAGCTGGTCGAGGCCGGCTACACGGACTCGGAAGTGAGCGAGGAGTTGCAAAAACGTTACCGCGACCCGGTCCACACGGAGATCGACGTGAGTCGGGCGCCCAGCAAGGGTCCGTCCGGGGCGCGGGTTACGGTGGTCGAGTTCGTGGACTACGAATGCCCGCACTGCCGGAGCGCTCAAGCGCTCATGAAGCAAGTTCTGGACACTTACCCGCGGCAGGTGAGGCTGTGCTTCAAGCACTTCCCGCTCAGCGGCCACACCAACTCGCGCCTGGCGGCCGAAGCCGCCACGGCCGCGCAGAAGCAGGGCAAGTTCTGGCCCTACAGCGACAAGGTGTGGGACAACTCCGACAATCTCACCCCGGCTGTGCTGGAGAAGATCGCCAAGGACGTGGGGCTCGACGTCACCCGATGGCGGGGCGACATGACCTCGGACGAGATCAAGGCTGCCGTGACCAAGGACAAGTCCGACGGCGGCGCTCTGGGAATCAACTCCACCCCCACCATCTACATCAATGGTCGCAAGTACGCCGGCCGCCACGACCTCGAGAGCCTCTGCGAGTGGGTCGACGAAGAACTGGGCAAGTAGATCGACGTGACTCGACGAACACTCGCTGAAACTCGCTACCTGCGTCTGGTAGACATCGACGGCTGGACCTTCGTGGAACGCGCCAACGCGCGCGCCGTGGTGGTCATCGTGCCGTTGACAGCAGAGCGACGGCTCTTGTTCGTCGAGCAGTACCGAATCCCGCTGGGCGGCAAGGTGATCGAATTTCCTGCCGGGTTGGTAGGCGACGAGCCTGGACGCGAACAGGAAGACCTTATCGAGGCCGCGCGACGGGAGCTGCTAGAGGAGACGGGCTACCGAGCGGCGACACTGCGACTGGTTTCCACCAGCGCCACCTCCCCGGGGATGACCAGCGAGATGGTCCGGTTCATCCTGGCCTCCGACCTCACCAAGGTCGGCGCCGGCGGCGGCACCCCGACGGAAAACATCCAGGTGCACGAAGTCGCGCTGGGCGAAGCGCGCGCCTGGCTGAGAGAGCGCGAGCAGCAAGGCACCCCGCTGGCAGCGAAGATCTTCGCGGGGTTGTTCTTCGCCCACGAAGCCTGGGGCGCTAGATAGCTATTTCGCACAGAGAGCACTGAGGCCACAGAGCCGGACCGGAAAGGCAAGGGTTGATCCCCGGTCCATGCGATGCGGGCTAGAAACTTCCGGACAACGTGACCGTCCCTGGACCCAGGGAAATCGCCGGCCCGCCTGGGTCATCGCGCCCCCAGATCAGGATGGCCACTCCTCCCAGAAGGGCCGCGCCTCCGCCCGCCAACAAGCCCCAGCCGGGGGCCGCGGTGGAGCGCTTGAAGGCGCAAAACTTATCAACACCCGCGCCCTGACAGCCGGCGGGATCGCCATCCACCGCCAGGTAGTAACCCCCGAAACCAAGCAGCACCGCCGCACCTGCGGTCAGGCCCAACCCGAACAAAGGCAGCGGCTGCCGCCAGAAAGACCGGCCGACCTTGGCGGGGGGCGGGGCCGGCTTCGCCTCCGTCAGCTCGGTACGAGCTGGCGTTGTGGCAACCGCCGGGGAGGGAACCGACTCAGCGCTGCCCTGCTCGCGCACCACGCGCGTCCACAGCGCGGCCGAACGATCCTTCACCGCCCGATAGAAGTCTCTGGCGGAACAGATCTCGCATTCCTTGGCATCGCTGCCCAGGATGCGCCCCGTCTCGCCATCGCGCAGGTCGAGGCGCAAGTTGTACGACTCGTTCACATAGCTGCCCTGAATCTCCAGGATGTGACTGGCCCCCGCCTGCCGACCCAACTCGGCCAGGCAGGAAGGGACGTTGCAGTCGTCGAGTGAGGTCTTGACCTGGCTCTGCGGCACGACCTCGACGCCCAGCTCACGCAAGGCCTGTTCGGCCGAGGCCCGCACCTCTTGCCGGACGTCCCGCGCGCCGCCCGCCATCTCCAACAACACCACCCGAGGCGCCGCCACAGCCGAACTGCCGAAAAAGACGGCGGCCAGAACCGCGATCAGGATTCCCGAAAAACCAGGACGCAGCATGCCCCCATGTTGAGGATCCGCGCGGCGGAGTCAAGTGCCCTCCGACTCTGTGCCCTCCCCTGTCCCCTCTGCGTTCTCAACCGTCGGCGGCGGTCCAGCTGAACCATCCCCCTAAGTCACAGTCCCCTACGCCGATATCAACCGCAATTGCCGACAGTGCGCCGGGGGCGCTACGGCGATGGGGTAAGTATTGGAGAAGCAGCCGTCGCACAACCCGCTGTGCTCGTCCGTGCTTCCGATGCAGTTGATCGAGGCACGCAAGCCGCCGAGTGACAGATAGCCCAGGCTATCGGCGCCCACAAAACGACAGATCTCATCCACGCTGTGCGAGCTGGCGATCAGCTTGTCGCGGTCCGGGGTATCGATGCCGTAGTGACAAGGCCCCACCGTGGGCGGCGAGCTGATGCGCAGGTGCACCTCGCGCGCACCCGCCCCGCGAATCATGCCAATGATCTTGCTGGAGGTGGTGCCGCGCACGATGGAATCGTCGACCACGACCACCCGCTTTCCCGCCAGAACCTCGCGCACCGGCGACAGCTTGAGCTTCACGCCGAAGTGACGAATCGACTCGGACGGCTCGATGAAGGTGCGCCCCACGTAGTGCGAACGCATCAGACCTTGACCGAACGGGACGTTGCTCTCGCGCGCGTAGCCAATCGCCGCTGCGGTGCCCGAGTCGGGAACCGGGACGACGACGTCGGCGGGCACCGGGTGCTCCACCGCCAGACGGCGACCCATGCGTTCGCGGGCCTGGTACACCGACTGCCCCGCCATGGTGGAATCGGGCCGCGCGAAGTAAACCCATTCGAAAATGCAGCGGTAGGGCTTTTCCGGCTTGAAGGGGAAACTCCTGTGCATGCCATCTTTGTCGAAGACCAGCATCTCCCCTGGCTCGATGTCGCGCACGAAGCTGGCCTCGATGAGATCAAAGGCGCAGGTTTCCGAGGCCACCACCCAGCCCTTCTTGTTGTGCTTGCCCAGGGAAAGCGGACGGATGCCCATGGGATCGCGCACGACAATCATCATGGATTCGGAGAGGAAGGCCAACGAATAGGCTCCGTGCACCGACCGCAGGGCGTCCACCACACGATCGGGCAGCGAGCCTTCGCGCGAGCGCGCGATGAGGTGCAGGATGACCTCCGTGTCGTTGGTGGTCTGGAAGATCGAACCATCGTCCTCCAGATGCGCCCGCACCTCAGCGGCATCGACCAAGTTGCCGTTGTGGGAAATGGCCAGCGAGCCACCCGAGTAGTCGACCGCGATGGGCTGCGCGTTCTTGGCCGCAGAATCGCCGGTGGTCGAATAGCGCACGTGGCCGATGGCTGACGACCCTGGCAAACGTCGCAGCCGGTCCTGGGTGAAGATCTCCCCCACGTGCCCCATCTCGCGCACCCAGCGCAAACGCTCACCATCGCTGGATACGATGCCCGCCGACTCCTGGCCCCGGTGCTGCAGGGCGTGCAATCCAAGGTACGCCAAGTTGGCCGCTTCCGGATGGCCGTAGATTCCGATCACGCCGCACATGGGCGAGGGAAAGGTACCACACCCCCGGCGAAATGCACCTCAGACGAGGCCAATACCGCGCTGGCCGCAACAGGCCGTGGCCGTGGTCGCGACGGGCGCGGAGGGATGTGGGATGGGAAGCCCACCGCAGGGGGTGGCCGTGGCGCCGGCTAGCGTCTCCGGATCTTCTTCTTGGCCCAGGCCGGCACCATGGCGCCCATGGCTCCGGCCACACGTGGAAAGGCAGGCGGGGAAGCAGGAGCAGCCGCGCCAGCGACAGCCGGCGCCGTGGGACGTATGGCAGCGGCAGGCACGACCGGCGCCGCGGCCTTGCCAGCAACCACCGCCTTGCCAGGCATGGCCATGCGTGGCGGCGCGGGACGGATCGCGGCCTTCTCGCTTGCGCCAGGGCGCTGGGCAGCGCGCGAGCTCACCGCAGCCCGCGCGGCCGCGATGTCGCCCATGTCCACGCGGCCACGGTATGCCGCACCGGCTTCCATCATCAAGCGCGGAGACGCCAGATCGCCCACCACGCGCGCCGTCGACATCAGTTTCACACTCTCCGAAGCGACGATGGCGCCGACCACCGTGCCGGAAACCACGATCTGGCGGACATCCACGTCAGCCTGGACCGTGGCCCCCTTCTCGACGGTGAGATTCTGCGTGAGCTGCACCCTGCCGTCGATGCGACCACGGACGACGAGATCCTCATCGCCGCGTACCTCGCCCGAAATTCGTGTATCCGGACCAATGACAGTTTCCTTGTCAGCCATGGTGCGCGCCTATACGTCCATGTCCACGTTGCCCTTGAACCCGGCACCGTCGGCAATCACGATGCGTGGTGACTTGGCGTCGCCCACCATCTTGGACTCGGGCTTCAGCTCGATGCGCTCACGCGCCACCACGTTGCCGGTCAACCGGCCGTTCACCGTGACGGTCTGCGCTTCAACATCGGCCTCCACCGTAGCGCCTGACTCAACCACCAGGTTCTGCGCCACTGAAATCTTGCCCTTGACCGTTCCCAGGATGGTGAGTGACTCCTCTCCCGTGATTTCACCGTCGATGACGATGCTGCTTCCGATGACCGTGTTCGCCATGGGCTTCGTGTCCTTTTCCTTTGCCATAATTCGTGTCCCGTCCCGAGCGCGCCGCCGCAAGGGCTAGGCGCCGCCCGCCTTGATTCCTGCCGGCAACTCTACCTCCATCTCGATGGTCCCTGAGAACTTTGCGCCATCTTCGATGACGACCTGGGGTGCGCGGATTTTCCCCGCCACGCGCGCCGTGGCGTGCAGGACGGCGGAACGCGCTGCCACCACGTCGCCACGCACTTCGCCCTTGACCGTGACCTGGGTCACGTCCAGGTCGGCCTCGACGCTGCCCGATTCCTCGATGGTCAGGTGGCTCTCCAGGCCGATACGGCCTTCCACGCGGCCCTCGACGATCAGATCCTGCTTGCCTGAGATCTGACCGCGGACCGCGCTCTTGCTGGCGATGAGACAAGGTTCGTCGCTGGCCATCATGTCCTCCTGTGCGCGAACGCCAGGCAAACGTATCCTCGGGGATCTCTGGTGTCAATCTTGACGTCGGTGTTCTGCCGGACCCTGGGATTTCCGGTTGAGAACACAGAGGGGAGAGGAGAGAGCACGGAGGCGAGCTGCGCATTGCGCCCCGTCATGAGCAAGAGTTCCCTGTTTTCGATTCCACCTGGCGGCGACTGGAAATCGGGTACATCTTTGAGGGCTGACGGCGGTACAGCAGCGTGGGCCGGTTGTGGCTCGGGAGGATCGGATGGAGCTAGCAACGAGTGGCTTGGAGACGCACTTCGCCCCAGCGAAGCGCACTGATCACAAAACCCTCGCTCGTCTGGCCGCGCAAGCCTTGGCCGATCCAGTGGTCAAGACCGTGCTTGAGACCGTGGGTGGCTTCCTCGTGGTGTTGGATGAGCACCGACAGATCCTCGCGGCCAACCGCGAGTTTCTTTCCGGGCTCCGGCTTCAATCCGGTGACCGGCTGACTGGCCAGCGTCCGGGCGAGGCCTTGGGCTGCATCCATGCCCATACCGGCCCCGGTGGTTGCGGTACATCCTTATACTGTCGTCACTGCGGCGCCGTGAAAGCCATCCTGGCTGCCCAGACGACCAGTGAGTCGGCCACCGGGGAGTGCACGCTTGCCCATCGTGATGGCGATCGCGTGGTCTGTGCGCAGTACCGTGTGAAGATCACGCCCCTGCCCCTCGACGGCCACACCGTCTTGGCCTGCGTGCTCCAGGACATCACCGCCGCGCGCCGGCGTGAGTTGCTGGAACGGATCTTCATGCATGACGTGCGCAACGTGCTCGCGGGCCTGCAGGCATGGAGCGACCAGTTGTGTGAAGAGACGCCCTCAGAGGCCGCGCAGAACGTGGTGCGGCTGGTGGAGCAGCTGGTCCACGAGGTCGAGTCGCAGAGTGTGCTTCTGCGCGCCGAGATCGGCGATCTGCGCGCGCACATGCGCCCGGTGCATGTCAACCACGTCATGGAAGCAGTGGAGACCATGTTCCAAAACCACCCATGCAGAGCAAGCAGGGATCTGCTCGCGCAACGCGTGCCAGAAGACATAGCCATGACCACCGACGAAAGCCTGCTGGTGCGCGTGCTGGGAAACATGGTCAAGAACGCCTTGGAGGCCTCGCCCCCTAGGAGCCAGGTGCTCCTCTGGTGCGAAGCCACAGTCGGCGGCTCGGTCTTCCACGTGCACAACCCCGGCTGCATCCCGCCCTCGGTGGCGGCCCACATCTTCCAACCCCACTTCAGCAGCAAAGGGCACAACCGCGGATTCGGCACCTATGCCATGCGCCTTCTCGGCGAGCACTGCCTGGGCGGCCGCGTGGACTTCGTGACCGACATCGTTGCGGGCACGCAATTCAGCATCGAGCTGCCCTGAAAATCCCGGGGCGGGTGGCCGGGGCCGGTGGCCGGAAACGGATCCGGCTGCCGTCCACGGATCCGGCCACCGGATGCGGCACCCGTTAGCCCAGCCCCATATGCTTGAGCAACGCCATGACTTCCTTCAAATCGTGCCACGCCTCGCCCTTGCGGCTCTCGTCGCGCAGGAGAAAGGCCGGGTGATAGGTCGGCATCACCGGGATCCCCTGATAGTGCTTGATGTTGCCGCGTAGGCGCGTGATGGGCGTATGCTCGCCGGTGAGCAGGTGAGCGGCAAACTTGCCCAGGGCCACGATCACGCGCGGCTGGACCACGGCAATTTGCTTCTTGAGGAAAGGCTCGCACGCCGCCACCTCGTCGGGCTCAGGGTCGCGGTTGCCCGGCGGACGACACTTGATGACGTTGCAGATGTACACATCCTCGCGGGTCAGGTGCATGGCCTGAATCATCTTGGTGAGCAGTTGCCCGGCCGCGCCCACAAAGGGCTCGCCCTGCGCGTCCTCGTCGGCGCCCGGCCCCTCGCCCACGAACATGAGGTGCGCCTCAGGGTTGCCACTGCCGAACACGATGTGCCGACGGCCCTTGGCCAGCTTGCAGCGCTGACAGTCACCCAGCTCGGCCCGCACCAGGGTCAAGCCGTGTCCCGCGTGGGGAAGTGTCGGCTCACTGTCCGAGGCGAAAGCTGTCTCCAGATCGGCAGGGTCGGTGAGCGGCTGGACCTCCGCGTCCGGCGCGGCAGGGTTGGCCTGCACCTCCCCGACGGGATTCATGCGCGGGCAAGGCGCCCGGGACACGCCCAGCAAGCCGGCCCGCGCCCGCGCCTCCAGGTGGGTGCGAATGCCGGCGGTAAGGGCGCGCAACTCGCCCTGGAGATCCTCCACCTCAGCCTTTGGCCAGCGGCGCGTCCACCGCCATGGCGTAGTAGAAAGTTGCGGCGGTTTCAGCCGAGAAACCCGGTTGGCGGCCCAGCGCCCCCTGCTCTAGCCGTCGCTCCAACTCGGACAGAATGATGCCGTGAACTTCGAAGAACAGAGGATCGGTCGACGCCGCATAGGCTCGACCTGCGGCGACCGCGGCGCACGCGTTCCAGGTGTTTTCATCCATGGGCCGAGCCACGAAGCTTCGCGCGACCGCGGACGCGACCCGTTCGCGCAACCAGGCACCAATGAAGGGCGTGGCACCCTCGGCGCCCAACACCGCCAAAACGCGCGTGGCGGTGGTGCACGAGAAGTCGAACAGGCCGTCCTGCGCGGCCGGCTCCGAAGTGAAAGGCGGCGGGCTCTTCATACCGTAGGCCGCCTCGACGAAACGGCGAACCATCGAGCTGAGGCCTCGGTCGCCCACCTGCCGGGCGTACTCGCCCAGGCTCCAAGCCAGAAAACCAGGATCGCGGAACTCGCGCCCGGCCGGACTCTCCAGGTCATTGACATACGCCCCCAGCAGGCGAGCCGCCGAGGCTGCGCGATCGCGCCGCCGGTCGTCTTCACCCTCGGAACGCAGGATGTGCGGATCGGCCAGCACGGCCCGCAGCACCATGGCGCAGTCGTAGGCCGCCTCGTCGCTGGCCGCCGGACCGAGGGCCACGGGGATGAAATGGTCCCAGTGGCTGTTCACGAAATCCCAGGCCGCCGCCATGTTGAGCGAGAAGTGATCGTTCGCTGAAAGCGCCTCGGCGCGCGACCACAGCCAGATGGCCGACAAGGTGCCGTGAAAATCCGGGTCTTCGGACCCCGGCCACGGCGGCACATTTCCCCGCGCCGGCCCGCCCATGGTCTGCCGCCCCGCCAGGATCTGGCCGGCCCCGACCAGCCGCTCGCTGGCCTGGCCCGCGTAGACGCGCAGTTTCTCCTCGCGTGAAGCGCTAGACATCGTTGCCCTTTCGGCCGCGGCGGGCGCGGCGCTTGCCAGAGGAAACTGCGGCAAGCCCTGCGGACGCCGGGACGGATTTGTTCGACGCCGACGCCTCGGCGGGCGTCAGATAGAAGGTCGTGATGGTGTCCCAGATCTTCATGGCAATGGCTTCCTTGCGATCGGCTGGCAGGTCGACCACCCGGCCGTCGGCAAACACCATAGTAACCGCGTTGTACTCCGCTCCCAAGCCCAGCCCAGCCTTGCCCACCTCGTTGGCGACCACGACGTCGCACCCCTTCTCGGTCAGCTTCTGACGCGCGCGCGCCACCAGCGCCTCTCCCGACACCCCGACCTCGGCGGCGAATCCCACCAGCAAGGGCGCCCGTCCTTTGCGAGCGCGCCCGAGCTCGGCCAGCAAATCTGGATTGGCGACCAGGGGCAGCGTGCGCGCCGGGCGGGGCGCGGCCGGGTGAGGCTCGCGACGCGAGAGCTTGCCCAAGACGCGCACGCCGGGACGAAAATCGGCGACCGCTGCCGCCATCACCACCACATCTGCCTGCATGGCCACGCGGCGCAAGGCCTCGCGCATCTCCAGGGCTGATTCCACATCCACGCGACGGGCAACCCCGGCTGGAGTGGCCAAGGCCACGGGTCCTGCGATGAGCGTCACATCCGCCCCCTGTATGGCAGCCACGTGGGCCAGGGCGAAGCCCATCTTTCCCGACGAGCGATTGCCCAGAAAGCGCACGTCGTCCACCGCCTCCCAGGTCGGACCCGCGGTGACCACCATGCGACGGCCAGCCAGCGCGCCCTCGGCTCTGGCGGCATCGGGCGCACCGGCCAGGCGCGACTCGATGGCAGCCATGATCTCGGCCGGTGCAACCAGCCGACCAGCGCCCACCCAGCCGCAGGCCAACTCGCCGGCGTCAGGACCCACCGTGAAGAAACGGCCGGTGTCGATCAGCCGCGCCAGATTCGCCTGGGTGATGGGGTTGTCCCACATGTTGCTGTTCATGGCCGGCGCCAGCAGCACCGGGGCGCGGGTGGCCAGCACCACCGCGGACAGCAGATCGTTGGCCATGCCAGCGGCAAAGCGGGCGATGGCATCCGCAGTGGCCGGCGCCACCACCACGATGTCGGCGCGCGAGGCCAGCTCGATGTGACCGATGTGCGATTGCGCGGTGGTCTCGAACATCTCGGTGGCCACCGGATTGCCTGACAAAGCCTCCATCGTCAGAGGCGTGATGAACGCACAAGCCGCGGGCGTCATCACCACCTCGACGCGCGCCCCGGCCTTGCGCAAGAGCCGGCACAGTTCGGCTGCCTTGTAGGCCGATATGCCGCCGGTCACGCCGAGCACCACGGTCTTGTCTTGCAGAACGGCCGTCATAGGAGCGCCAGTCTACCGCAGGAAACGCCCAAGTGGGAGCCATGGAGCACATCTGAGGGCGACCGCCGGTCTCGCCGACGCAAAATGTGCGATTGAATCGTATATTTTGCCCGTCGGGATCGAGGTTATCACCTTGGCCCGAGAGCCGGTGACGTCACGGGCATGAAGAGCTTTCGCTCGAAACCCGCCGCAAGGACTCGCTCTGCTGCCCCCTGCGATGACAGAAGCGCCCTGACGGAGATTGCTTGCAAACCAACACATTTATGGTCAGAGTTATGGTCATGTTGAAGGTCAACATAGCTCAGGCTAAGGCCAAGCTGTCCGCGTATCTCGCCGCGACGGCAGGGGGTGAGACCGTGGTGATCTGCAGCCACAACGTTCCGGTGGCCGAGCTGCGGGCTATCCCCCAGGCCGCACGCAAACCCCGGCCGGTCGGCCTGGCCAAGGGGAAGTTCCGGGTGCCGCCGCGATTCTTCGAGCCGCTGCCCGACGACATCGTCGCAGCTTTCCGCGGTCACCCATGAAGCTGCTGCTCGATACCTGCACCTTCCTGTGGATCGTTACCGGCGACGCTTCCCTGTCGGCCTCGGCACGCAAGCTCTTCTCCGACCCGGCCAACGAAGCATTCTTGAGTTCGGTTTCAGCGTGGGAGATCGCGGTCAAGCACAGCCTGGGCAAGCTTCCGCTGCCACATCCGCCTTCCGCCCTGGTTCCCGAGGAACGCCAGCGCCACCAGATTCAGCCGCTTTCTCTCGACGAAGCTGCCGCCCTTTTCTGCGCCAAGCTGCCTGAGCTACACAAGGATCCCTTCGATCGCATGCTGGTCTGTCAGGCCATCGTTGGCGGATTGACCCTGCTCACGCCCGATCCACTGGTCACGCAATATCCGGTCGCCACGGTCTGGTGACAGAGGCGCGAGGTTCCCCGGCGATCTTGCGGAATCCGCAACTGGACGTCACCTTCACCATGCTGCTCCAGACGGTGGTGGCCCCTGAATGCTCACTTTCCCGTGTCATTGTTCGCAGCTGGTCTGCTCACACAGTCGGGCGGCTGATTATGTTTGCCAAACATGATGTGATAGCCAACTCAAGGTAGGTGGGGTTTCGATCGGCGCATGGCTTGAGGTCCACGCCTGATGCCGAAGTCCCAGGCCACCACACGGTGGCGCACGGCCGGCACCGGCGTGCTGTTGGATCGCGCTTACCACGGCCCTTGCGCGCCAGTCGGACACGCGCCGCGACAGATCGCTAAAGATGTGCTCGGCGCTATGTGCCCCTGTGCCGCGACGCTAGGAACCCACGAGCAAGTTGTTCTTGAACGGCCACCAATGGAACTCACTCGATGCATTTACTGAAGAAGCCACGACCGTCCCGCATATTGCGCCCCAATTGAGCTGCGCATCCGCCAACGGCGCCAAGAGTGAACCCCAAATCGTGACTGAACTCGTGACCAGGCTAGTGGCCTCATAGAAATTCCAAATGATATTGCCCCCGTTGAAGTAGGCCTGCGTTGGCGGCTTCCCGTTTGGTTGGGTTGCCCACGCACTGATACCCATGTTCTTCATACTGACAGCCGTCCCGCTCACGTTGATCACAACGGTCGCGTTGGGCTGAAAGAAGCACTGAATCGAAGAAGCCTGGGAAAGGGCATCGCCAGACAGCGAGAAGACCTCGAAATTGGGGTCGGAGGACGCCAGCGTAATCGTGGAGTAGTTCGTCGAGACGGTTCCGGTCACCGGGAAGCTGGTCAGCGTCTTTGACATACCCTGAAGCGCCGTAAAGGCGCTTTGGAAGTTGATTGGTCTCAGATTTGCCGCTTGCCCAGACAGCGTGACCGTTGGGGCGATGGTCTTGGTGCCGCCGTAGAACGTTTGGCCATAGACGGTACCGTTAGTGAGGCTCAGGTTTCCGCCGACAACCAATCCAAAAGGCATCTTGGCCGCCGAGTTGAAGAGGAAGCCACTGGCGGTAAGATCCCCCCCAGCCGCCACCGGACCCTCCGCGTGCTGAATGCCACTGACGCCCTTGAGAGAGAATATGCTAAAGTCTGTTGGATAGTGTTGGACGTAGCCCGGGGGCGGGAGGACAAGCCCCTGATTCCAGGCATCCGCCGGCGAACCGGCGCCGATGGGGAACTGTGCCCCGCAATAGGTGTACGTTAGCTGATTGAAATCCTGATATGCCGTATAGACAGACCCGACCAGATAGGTGCCGGCAGGGAACGCGGTGAATGCACCTGTCGAAGGCATCGATCTTCCATAATTCACGCTCATATCTGCGCAACCAACCTGGGTGGGGAAGACGTTGGCGCCATCGAGCCTGTGACGACACAACAGGTCCCCCGCCACGTCGGCGCTGCCCGCGAGAAAATCTGGACTAGCGCAGTGGTACTCCAACGAATAGTAGCGGTTTGAATGGGGAACAACAGGATTTACTGCCAGCCCGACGAGGCGGGACGTATCCGTCCAGGCCGGTGCCGCCGGCCATTTTTGGCAGAGATAGCCAAAGTTCCAACTTTGATACGGAAGGTTCCAGACGCCGACGATTCCGTAGTCGTGCGGACAGGTTCGCCCCTGAACGTAATACCCGCCAGGGGTGGTTTCAGCAAGGGCCATCGGCGTCCACACCGCGTTGCTGTATCCCTGCCAGTGGTCGCGCCAGCTGGCATTCACGTCTAACCGGAGGCTAGCGCCAAGGGGGTCTTTGACGAGATCTAGATTCGGAAACTTCGGATCGGCGCTGAAGGTGTCGTAGATTCCCGCTGCGCCGATTTCTATGGCTTGTACGATCACGTCGGTCTGAAAATATGCAGCGCAGAAGTCATCCGAACCCCAACAGTTATTATCGTAGCTTGCCTTGATGTACTTGAATAGCCCGCTCGTCCGGGTGTTGTCAGTGGCAGGGCTGGAAGGGGCTGCGCTCGCCGGCCGGGTCTTCCCGCCAACCATTTGGTAAGCGAGCACTATGGCCTCCTGGGCCAGAATGTAGACTTCACCTGCGTACGACGAGCCGATAGCAAAGAGCGGCAGATTCCACTGTGCGCCGTTGAGATGAACGGCAAGCAGTCGGGGCATGATCTGGAAGTACATAGCTGCGAGGGCATGTGCGTAGCGGAGGCCGTACTGGGTTCCAATTGCGCCAAGGATCAACACCTTAGTCGAATACGCCTTTTCATCAAACGCCAGCCAATCGGCGGCCGATTGGGTTTGGGCAGCTTTTGCGTAGGCGATCATGGTATCGCTCACTTGTTGCTCGTACCATGGGAGACTGTTGTCGACGATAAAGGTCTGGAGTGCGGCTACTGCGTCCGTGATGAGCTGAGCCGTTGTCGGATCTGGGGCAAAAAGCCCCTTGAGTGCTGTGTAAATGTCGTAGGCCTTCTTGAGGTCGCCAACCCCATCGCCGACGTAGGTTGCGATCACCGTCAAGCTCACTGGATCCTGAGCGTAACTCTTGCCGCTCGCGAGGGTGACAGACGCTACAGCCATCAAGCCGATGAGCTGAACCTGGGTACACCTACTCCGCTTCATGGGGACCTCCTATCTCCTGCTCTGTTGGGGTGAGACGCCCCGCGGAGGTTAGCCCGCAGGGGGGGGGGGGGGCTGTCAACGGAAATCGCGGACCGCCCCGTAGAACAGCTGTTTGCACCGTAGTCGTCTTCGTGCCACGCACTCGGAGCACTGAGACGGTTGCAATCTGCTTCTGCCTCGCGTAGGGATCCTGCTCTGGATGTTTCGAATCTGCAGGCGCGGTCGGACTTGGAGCCACACTTTGACTGGGCCTTTTCTTGCCCTGGGCGCCCTTGCGATATTGATTTCGGCATGCGGTCGGACGCCGCTCAACCCCTCTCAAGCGGATAGCGCGGCCGCGGGCAGAGGCGAAGAGACGGGGATACCTGGGGTGGACGGTTCGAGTGAAATGGGACCAAACCCAAGGATTGACGGTTCAGGTGCGGCGGCGTCGTGTCTAATTGCCTCTGTTCGCTATCAGGAAGGGGCTGCCAACCCCCAAAACCCCTGTCAGAGCTGTCAGCCGAGCCGCTCAACAACAGGCTGGTCTGACCTCGGATCGGGTTCTGGATGTTTGGGCCTCGGGCCCTACCACTCATGCGCGGTTGTCAACGGGTCCGCCTGGTGCTGGGGCTTCAACCTATATGGCGAGCTGGGGAACAACTCGACAACCAGTAGTACGATTGCCGTTCCTGTCTACGGACTTTCGTCCGGTGTGCAGGCGATTGCCAGCTCGTTTGCTGACGGGTATGCGATCGTGAATGGGGGTTCGCAGGCTTGGGGCCGTAACGGAGGATACCTCGGCAACAACTCCACCGCGGACAGCCTGGTCCCAGTGCATGTTCAAGGACTGTCATCCGGCGTGGAGTCCGTGGTGGCCTGCCCGACACATACCTGCGCGTTGTCAGGCGGCCAGGTCTGGTGTTGGGGGGATGGCAAAGCAGGGGAGCTTGGCACCTCAGGGAATCAAGGACTGGTTCCAGTGCGGGTGCAGGGACTGGCATCGGGTGTTCAAGCTATCGCATGCGGCCAGTACTACACCTGCGCCCTCGTGGCCGATAGTGTCTGGTGCTGGGGCCACATCCACTACGTTCCGTCTTCGCCGGACTACATCAACGCGCCCCCGGCCGGCCCGAGTCCGACAAAGATAGATGGCCTTCCATCAGGAATGCAATCGATTGCCGCGTCTGACACCGTGACCTGCGTCATAGCCAACGGCGATGTCTGGTGCTGGGGCGAAACCTGGCTCGCGGATCCGGCCGTGAACCTGGTTCCCTGGATGGTGTCTGGCTTGCCCTCCCCTGTTCGCGCCATCGCGGTCGGGGGTACCGACCTCGGTGACAACCACGCATGCGCGCTGCTCGACGACGGACTCATGTGCTGGGGTAGCAACGCATTTGGCCAGATTGGGCAGACGCCGCCGGACTACAACCCAGCGGTCCCAGTCCGCGTGCACGGGCTTCCTTCTCCGGTTCAGGCTGTCGCAGCGGGTGAGTTGCATACCTGTGCCCTGGCTGCCGGCCAAGTGTGGTGCTGGGGATCCAACTATACGGGGCAGCTTGGCAACGATTCGACCTCCAACAGTTCCGTCCCGGTCCTAGTACAAGGACTTCCTGGGTCATAGTCCGCCATGCTGACAACTCGCACGTGGAACCGAATGGTGGACCGGGGTGGTCTTGCCCTGGCTGTCTTGGTGGCCTTGTCCTCAGGCTGCGGCCGGACGCCCCTCGGCCGGCCACAAGTGGATGGCGCGGAAATCTCGGGGCCAGACAGCTCAGGTCAAGGGATGGACAGTTCAAATGACGAGGCCGTGTGCCTCATTGATTCCGTCACCTACCAGAGTGGCGCTGCCAACCCGAACAATGCCTGCCAAAGCTGTCAGCCGAGCCATGCAACCACTGGCTGGTCCGACCTGGCCACAGGTATCGGCTGTTTGGGCCTCGGGGCCTTCCATTCATGTGTGGTCATCAACGGGTCTGCTTGGTGTTGGGGCGACAATACATATGGCCAACTTGGTGACAACTCGACCACCAGCAGGGCGTCGGCCGTTTCCGTTCAGGGGTTCGCATCCGAAGTGCAGGCCATCGTGGGCGCAAATAACAACAGCTACGCTCTCGTCAATGGTGGCGTCCAGGCCTGGGGCGACAATAGCCAGGGGCAGCTTGGCAGCAACTCCACCACGAACAGCCTGGTTCCGGTACCTGTGCAGGGGCTTTCGTCTGGCGTGCAAACCGTGGTCGCAGGCTGGTATCACGCCTGTGTATTGACCGGCGGCGAGGTCTGGTGTTGGGGCTGGAACAAGTACGGGCAGCTTGGCAACACCGGTGGCGAAAGCGACGTTCCGGTGCTCGTTCAGGGACTGCCATCCGGGGTTCAGGCCATCGCGGCAGGCGAGAACCATACCTGCGTTTTGGTGGCAGATGACGTCTGGTGTTGGGGGCTGGATGCCGATGCTCAGCTTGGTTACGTTTCGTCTGACTACAGCACCCTCTTCCCGTACAACCCGAATCCGGTCAAGGTCGCAGGGATTCCTTCGGGCGTGCGAAAGATCGTCGCAGGTGGCAACCGCAACTGCGTACTCGTCGACGGTAAGGTCTGGTGTTGGGGCAAGACCAATCCTCCATCGGATCCGGCTGCCAACGCTGTGCCTGCAATGGTTTCGGGCTTGTCTTCTGTCGCTAGGGCAATCGCGGTCGGGGGCGAGCACGCATGCGCGCTGCTCGACGATGGCATCATGTGCTGGGGTCGGAGCGATGCTGGCCAACTTGGGAACAACTCATTCGCCTCTTCTTCACCGCTTCCGGTTCGCGTCCAGGGGCTTCCCTCTCCAGCCCAGGCCGTGGCAGCCGGCTACGCCCACACCTGTGCCTGGGCTGCTGGTACTGTGTGGTGCTGGGGCGACGACTCCGATGGGCAACTAGGCAACAGCGGGACCGGCATTAGCTCAGTTCCAGTCCGCGTCCAAGGCCTCCCCGGTTCCTAGATCACCACCGGCCCAGCGGTGTTGCCAGTGAACCCGCCCTTGTAGATCCGGCCCGCGTTCAGGTGCCCGTGGCGGTGCCAGCGCAGGTAGAGCTGCGACAGTTTGCCCATGATCTCGTCGCGACCAGCGCCGGCCATGAGCGAATCGTCGACGAGATTCAGGATCTCGGTGCGGGCGTCGCGCGGGTGAAACAGGAACGTCTTGGTGAACAACGGATCCGCGCCGTCCCACACCACGCGCGCCTCCACGATGGCGCCGACTTCAAAACCGATGGTGCTGCGCCTTTCGACCACCGAGAAGCGCGCCCCGCCCAGAACGTCTTCCAGTTCCACGCGATTGCCCTCCACCTTGGCGATGTCGAACAGGCTGCGGTGGCTGGTGGCGATGCGGGCCAGGGCCATGCGCCGGTCGGCATTGGCCGCGTCGGCGGGCGTGCGCTCCAGCGCGATCAGCGCCGGCGAGCGGTCCTCGGCTAGCGGCCGCTCGGCCACGTACCATTCGAGAAAGGCCACGGTGCGCGCCTCGTACACTTCGGCGTCGTCCTCGAAAACCTTGCCCGTGCGTGTGAAGTACTCCTCGCGCGCGGCTGCAATTTGCGCGCGAAACGGCGGCGCCGCGAATTCGGCGGCCAACTGGTCCAGCAGCGCGTGGATGAGGCCGGCCTCGGGGCGCGGCGCCTTGATCTCGTCGTCGCTCACCGCGCCTGCTCGTCCATCATCTTGACGAAACGCCCGAACAGGTAGCTCGGATCGTTGGGCCCGGGCGACGCCTCGGGGTGGTACTGCACGCTGAAGATGGGCAGCCGGTCGTGGCGCATGCCCTCGACGGTCTGGTCGTTCAGGTTGATGTGCGACAGGACCGCCTTGCCTTGCAGCGAGCCCACGTCCACCGCGAATCCGTGATTCTGCGACGTGATCTCAACCTTGCGCGTGGACAGATCCATCACCGGATGGTTGGCGCCGTGATGCCCGAACTTCAGCTTGTAGGTCTTGCCGCCCAGGGCGAGCCCCAAGATCTGGTGGCCCAGGCAAATGCCGAAGATGGGCTTGCCGCTCTGGCACAGCTCGGCGGCGGCTTCCACCGCATAGGACACGGCCGCGGGATCGCCGGGACCGTTGGAAAGGAAGATGCCGTCGGGCTTCATGTCCAGCACGTCACGTGCGCGCGTGGCCGCTGGCACCACCGTGACTGCGCAAGCGCTCTGGCGCAGGCGGCGCAGGATCCCGCGCTTGATGCCGAAATCGTAGGCCACCACGCGGTGGCGCATGGGCGGCACCGGCGTCTTGGTCGCGGGCGCCTGCCACAACCCTTCGTCCCACTGGTAGGGCTTGGCGCAGGTCACTTCCTTGGCCAGGTCCTGCCCTTCCATCGAAGGCGAGCGCCGGGCCATGGCCACCGCCGCGTTGGGGTCGTCGATCTTGCGCGTGATCACCGCGCGCTGCGCGCCGCCGATGCGCAAGCGCCGGGTGATGGCGCGGGTGTCGATGCCGGTGATTCCGGCCACGCCTGACTTCTCCATTAGATCGGCCAGCGAGCCCTGGGCGCGCCAGTTGGACACGCGCGGCGACAGGTCGCGCACCACGAAGCCGGCGCAGTAGGGCCGATCCGACTCGAAGTCCTCGGGGTTTACGCCCACGTTGCCGATCTCGGGCGCGGTCATCATCACGATCTGCCCGCGATACGAGGGATCGGTCAGCACTTCCTGATAGCCGCTCATCGCGGTGTTGAACACCAGCTCACCGGTCAGGTCAGCGGCCGAGCCAAAACCCTCGCCCCGAAAGACGGTGCCGTCCTCCAGGGCCAAAAGGGCCGCGGGCGATGCGCTCTTGTTCTCAGACAACGAACTTCTCTTGGGAAAACACGATCCGTCCACCTACCACAGTCAGCACCGCTCGGCCACGCATTGCGCGCCCGCCAAAGGGTGTGTTGCACGCCTTGGAACGGAACAGCGTGGGATCGCATGTCCAGGCGACCTGCGGATCGATGACAGTCACGTCGGCGGCGTCGCCCATGCCGAGGCTGCCGCCCGGCAAGCCCAGCACCTTGGCCGGACCCGCGGACATGCGCATGACCAGTTTGGCTGGCGTCAACACGCCGGCGTCCACCAGTTCCACGGCCAAGGCCAGCGCAGTCTCCAGGCCGATCACCCCGTTCGACGCCTGCTCGAACTCGACTTCCTTCTCGACCGAAGAATGGGGCGCGTGGTCGGTGGCGATGGCGTCGATGGTGCCGTCAGCCAGGGCCTCGCGCAGCGCCGCCCGATCGCTCGCCGAGCGCAGCGGCGGGTTCATCTTGAAGAAGGTGTCGTAGCCGGAACAGGCCTCGTCGGTGAGCATGAGGTTGTGCGGCGTCACCTCGCAGGTGACAGGCAAGCCACGTTTCTTGGCATCGCGAATCAGGCGCACCGATTCAGCGCAACTGATGTGGGCCATGTGGTAACGGCCGCCGGTCAGCGCCATCAGTTCCAAATCGCGGGCCAGCATGGCGGATTCCGCCGCAGCCGGCTGCGCGCGAATTCCGAAGCGCGTGGAGGCCAAACCCTCGTGCATGGCCCCGCCGGCCGAGAGCGTGCTGTCCTCGCAGTGCTGCACGATGGGCATGCGGAAGCTGCGCGCGTATTCCAAGGCTCGGCGCATGACCTCGCTGTTCATCACGCCGTGGCCGTCGTCGGACACGGCCACGCAGCCCGCTTCTTGCAGCTCGCCCATGTCGGCCAAGGTCTCGCCCTTCTGGCCTTGCGTGATGCACCCGATGGGATACACGTGCACGACGCCCTTGTCGCGCGCCCGCTGCACGATCAGGTCGGTCACGGCGCGCGTGTCGTTGAGCGGGTTGGTGTTGGGCATGCAGCACACGGCGGTGAAGCCACCCGCTGCCGCCGCGGCGGTCCCGGTCTCGATGTTCTCTTTGTATTCCTGGCCGGGCTCGCGCAGGTGCACGTGCAGGTCGATGAGGCCCGGCACCACCCAGCAGTCCTTCACGTCGATGATCTTGGCGCCTGCTGCCGACAGGCCGCGTTCGATCTTCGCAATCTTTCCGTCCTTAATCAGAACGTCAGCCTGGGCGTCGAACTCACGCGCAGGATCGAGCACCCGGCCGCCGCGCAGAAGAATGTCAGGCATGAGACTGGCTCCTCGGGTATGGGTTGCGCTTGCAGGCCATCAAGACTTGCTCCATTCCTCGCCGCTGCCGCCGCCCAAAAGGTACAGCACGGCCATGCGGATGGCCACGCCCCGGCTGACCTGCTCCAGGATCACGGAACGCGGGCCGTCGGCCACGCTGGGATCGATCTCCACACCGCGGTTCATGGGCCCGGGGTGCATGACGATGGCGTCGGGCTTGGCCAGGGCCAGACGACGCGGATTCAGGCCGAAGTAGCGCGCGTATTCGCGCGTGTTGGGAAAGCGGCTGCCTGCCTTCCGTTCCATCTGGATCCGCAACATCATGACCACGTCGGCGCCTTCCAGCGCCGGCTCGATGCGGTCAAAGGCCTCGCAGCCAAGGTTCTCCACGCCCATGGGCAGCAGCGAGCGCGGCCCGGCCACGCGCACGCGCGCGCCCAGCGTGCGCAGGGCGAAGATGTTGGAACGAGCGACGCGGCTGTGGTCGATGTCGCCGCAGATCACCACGGTCAGGCCTTCGATCTTCTTCTTGTGCGCGCGGATGGTCGAAGCATCGAGCAGCGCCTGGGTCGGGTGCTCGTGTGCGCCATCGCCCGCATTGACGATGCCGGCGCGGATGCGCTGGCTGAGCAGCAGCGCCGAGCCGGCCTGGGCGTGGCGAATGACCACGATGTCCGGATTCATGGCATCCAGGTTCATCGCCGTGTCGATCAGCGTCTCGCCCTTGACCGTGGACGACGAGGACGCGGTGAAGTTGATTCCGTCGGCTGACAAGCGCTTGGCCGCAATCTCGAAGGATGTGCGGGTGCGCGTCGACGGCTCCAGGAACAGGTTGATGACTGTCTTGCCGCGCAGGGTGGGCACCTTCTTGATGGGCCGGTCTGCGATTTCAAGGAAACGCTCGCCCAGATCGAGGATGGTGGTGATCTCCTCGCGGGTCAGCTTCTCCATCCCGAGCAGATGCCGCTGTGTGAATCCCTTGGTCATTTGGCGATCCTCTCTCGCAGGACGACCCGGTCGGTCTCCCCGCGATCGGCCAGCATCACGCGCACCGACTGGTCTGAGGTGGTTTGCAAGCGCACGCCCACGTAGTCGGGCTGGATGGGCAGCTCGCGCCGGCCGCGGTCGACCAGCACGGCCAACTGGACAGCGCGGGGCCGGCCATAGTCGGCCAGCACGTCCATGGCGGCGCGCACGGTGCGCCCGGTAAACAAGACGTCGTCGACCAGGACCACGGTGCGGCCTTCGATGCTCTCGGGCAATTCGGTGGCCCCGATTTCGGGCTTGGGCAGGCCGAGGAACACGTCGTCGCGATACAAAGTGATGTCGATGGCGCCCAGCACGGGCCGGCTCTCGCCACTGGCAGCCAGCATCTCGACCATGCGCTCGGCCAGCACCGCGCCGCCGGTGCGGATGCCGACCAGATAGGGCGCCGGGCCGTTGCGCTCGATGATCTCGAAGGCTATGCGGCGCAAGACCCGGGAGATGCCCACAGCGTCGAGAATCTCCCCTCGTTCGACCAGGTTCTTGTCCGGAGGTGCTGGGCGAAGCTTCATGTCCAATTCCCCTGCTTGGGTGGTGGGCCAGGCGCGGCCTTGACCGTCGATAACGCCCGACCCGCGGCCAACTGTCAAGCGTGGAAATAGGGATCGCTCAAGCAAGCGACGTGCCGTCGCATGGTGGCGAAGAACTCCCGCGTACGTAGAATCTTCGCCATCGGGCGTGTCTCGGTCTGCATCAGATGGACGGCAGGAAAGGAACAGCAATGACCAGGCCCTCTCCACGTTCTCTTGTCCTCGCTTTTTTTTTGCGACCCCGCTTGTAGTAGTGGCTTGCGGTGGAGGCAGCAGCAAGAGCGATGCACCGCCGCTAGCCCCAGATGGCTCGTCGACTGCTATCGATGCCGCGAATTCCCCCAACCTCGACGGGCCTGACCTCGCCACCAGCACAACCATGGACGGCCCGGTCATCACGCCCGATGCGCCCGGTGTCACGGTCTCGCCCGACGCCCTCGGCGTCACGACCGATGCTCCCGGTGTCACGACCGATGCTCCCGGTGTCACGACCGATGCTCCCGGTGTCACGGTCTCCTCCGATGTGCCCGGGGTCTCGTCTGATTCACCAGTCGACCGTGGCGCGCCCGACGCCCCTGGGGCCGCGCCCGATGCTCCTGTCGATGCCGGCGCGACTGACACTGGTTCCGATGCGACGGTGGACGGCGATGCGGGAAACTCCGGGATTCAGCCTCGGGTCTTGATCATTGACCCGGCAACCGACAAGTTCCTGACCTACGAGTAGAGATTTCTGGAAGTTACTGTCCTCGCCGCAGCTCCGACAATCCGGCGCGAGCGGCCTCGGCCACGCGCGGTTCTTTGTCATTGCTGGCTGACCATTTGAGCGCGAGCACCGCACGCGCGCCGCCCATGTGGGCCAAAGCGTGTGCGGCCGCCACGCGCACCGGCACGTATTCGTCGCTCTTCAATCGCTCGACCAGCGCAGGCTCAGCCGAGGCGTCGCCGATCTCGCCCAGGGCCTGCACGACTTCCAGCCGGGTCAGTACGTCAGGCAAGTGTGCAATCAATGCGGGCACAGCACGCACGTCGCGCAGTTTGCCCAGGGCCGCAATGATGGACTTGCACAATGCCTCTTTGCCCGAGCACGCGTCGAGAGCCTCGCCCAATACCATGACGCCCACGCCATCGCCAGCCTGGGCCAGCGAAAGCGCCGCATAGCGGCGCAGTGCCGCGTTGGCCTCACTGTTCGGCCGAGCGACCATGGCCAGCAAGCGCGGCCGGCCGGCCGCCTCGCCCAGCCGCATAGCCGCGACGGCCGCCCAGTCGCGAACCTCGTCGTCGTCGGCCGCGTTCATGGCGGCCACCACCATGGGCCGCGTGTCTGGCCGGACTGGTAGCGTCTCGACCAGCAGGCGAGCCGCCTCGCGCCGCAACTCCACCGGCGCCCGCGATTGCAGCAAGGTGGCCAGGTCAGACGCCGCGTCCGCATCACCCATGCGGCCGCGCTCGATGGCCTGCGATAGGACCGGGGTGTCGACGCCGACCAGGCGCTTGGACTCGAAACGCGCCTGCTCGTCGAGCCATGTGTCGAGCAACTGGTGCAGAGCTGCCACGCGCTCCGGTCGCGTCTCGGCCAAATTATGCTCTTCGCGCGGATCCGTTCCCAGGTCGTGGTACGCGCAGTAGTCCTTGGCCAGGTCGCAGATGAGTTTCTCCTTGCCCTGGACCACCATGCGCTTGTCCTCAACCTCGGCGAACACGGGCGGCAGGCGGTCGTCGGGCGCGGGCGGCGTGGCCAGCCACGGCCCCAGGTCGGTTCCACGCATGCGCGCCGGCGCCAGCAGGTCGAGCAGCCCCAGGATGGTGGGCGCGATGTCGATCAATTGCACCGGGCCTGCCACCACATGCGCGGGCAGGCCGGGAACGTAGATGATGAGCGGCACGCGCACCTGTTCGTCATACAGCGTGGTGCCGTGGTAGCGCCCGCCGTGCTCGTCGAATTCTTCGCCGTGATCCGCCGCCACCACGATGATGGCGTTGGGGCGCTCCCTCTGCAGATATGCGATCACCCGGCCCACCACGGCGTCGCAATAGGCAATCTCGCTGTCGTAGCGGTCGATGTCGCGGCTGCCGAAGTCGTGGCCTGGGTGCGCCTGATAGGGCTCATGCGGCTCGAACAGGTGCAGCCAGAGGAAAACCCTGCGGGGATTCTCCTTGCGAAAGAAATCGTCGATCTGCTCGACCCGCTGGTCGGCGTCCAGGTACTCGTATTTCACGTACTCGAAGTCGAAGTTGTTCGTCTCGAAGGTCTTCATCTTCTGCGCGTCGATGAAGAACACCGCGGGCGGGAAGAAAGCGGCGGTCTTCCACCCGTAGCGGCGCATGGTCAGCGCCAAGGTTTCGTGCTGGCTCTGCGGGGCCAGGCGCGCCAGCGTCGGGTAGTACTTGCCAGTCATGAGCGAGGCAATGGAAAACGACGTGTGCGGGGCCTGCGCGTAGGCCCGCTCGAAGCGCACCCCGCGCCGGGCCAGGGCATCGATGTTGGGCGTGGTCGGACGGGCATAGCCATAGGCGCCCACGTGATCGGCGCGCGTGGCGTCCACCGTGATGAGCACGACGTCGGCGCCGGGCCGGCGGGGGCCCTCGGGCAAGGGGCTGGCCTGGGGCCGCAAGACCACACCCGAACGGATGGCGAGGGGACGTCGGCGTGCTGGCAACAAGCGCAGCACCAGGCTGGTCACCTGAGTTCTCTCGTAGGCGAAGAAACGCAGGTTCTGGCTTGCGCCCATGACCGAAAGCTCTTGCGCTCCCAGTCCGGCCAATAGCAACACGCTTGCCACGAGCGCCGCTGCACCTTTGCGCCGCCAAGCCCGGTCGCGCAACACCGCCCTTGCTGCCAGCACGCAGGCCGCGACCGAAAGCAACCCCAACGACAGGTGAAACCATGGATACAGCCGCGGCAGCACCACGCGATTGGCCAGCTCGGCCCCAGCCGCCGCGGCCACCAAGCCCAGCGCCACGGCCACGGACGCGCCGCCGCGCCCTTCCAGATAGCCGAGCACGCGCTGCCACAGGCTGCCTGCCAGCGCCACCAGCACCAGCATGAGCAAGACCAGCGCCACGGAGATCGCTTGGTGGCCCGCTACGCGCGAGGCCTTGTGCCCGGCGAACAGGGCAAATCCGTCATAGGCCAGAAGCGGCGCTGCCATGGTCATCGCGACCAGGGCCGTCACTGAGATCCGATGCACACGCGCCGCCACCGGGGCTGCGACTATGTAGACGAGCATGGCAACCACGGCCATCGCCATTCCCAGCAGCGCGCCCGCGACCGTGCCCAGCGCCGCCGCATGCAACAGCGACGGCCGGGTTAGCGCAGTCGCGAAGGTGGCCAGCGCATCTCCGCCGCCAGCCAGCACGCCGCCCAGCAGCCCTGCCCACAAGGCCGGTTGCCAGCGACGCATCATCCCGCCTCCTCGGCAATGGGTCGTCGGCGCAGCCAACGCGCCTCGACCGCCTGGCGCAAGGCCGCGTGTTGCGATGAGGTGAGCTCCGAATCCTCGGCCAGCAGTGCCTCGGCCTCCTGGCGCGCCCGTTCCACCAGAGCGACGACGCCGGCCGGATCGCGCATCCACAAGCCCACCACGCCGGTCTGCCGCTCGCCGTAGATCTCGCCCGGGCCGCGGCGGCGCAGATCCTCCTCGGCGACGCTGAACCCGTCGCTGGTTGCCGCCACGAAAGCCAGTCGGTCCAAGGTCTCGGGATCCTGCGCGCCGGTCAGCAAGTGGCAACTCGACGCCTGCCCTCCCCGTCCCACGCGGCCGCGCAACTGGTGCAACTGCGCCAGGCCGAAGCGCTCGGCATCCTCGATGACGATGATCGCGGCGCGTGGCACATCCACGCCCACTTCCAGCACGGTGGTGGCAACCAGAACGTCGAGCTGGCCAGCACGAAAAGCCGACACCACCTCCTCCTGATCGCGGCTCGGCATTTGGCCGTGCAGCAGGCCCACGCGCGCCGGCGCCAGCAGCGGACGCAGCTCGCGAAAGCGGGAAAGCACCGAGGCGCGGCGTCCCTGCTTCTGCTCGAGGATGGCGGGACACACCACGAAGCCCTGCCCGCCGGCTGCCACAGCTGCCTTGACTGCGGCCAGGGCCTGGTGGCGAGCCGCCTCGCCCACGCCCAGATGGGTCGCCACGGGCTGGCGGCCCGGCGGTGATTCGTCGAGAGTGACCAGCTCGAGATCGCCGTAAGCGGTCAGGGCCAGGGTGCGTGGGATGGGCGTGGCGGACAACACCAGAAGGTGGGGAACCATGCCCGTTTTCTCGTCGGGGATCCAGCCCCCAGCGCGGCGCAGAGCGGCCCGCTGGCGCACCCCGAAGCGATGCTGCTCGTCCACAATGGCCAGGGCGAGGCGCTTAACTTTCAGACTCTCTTCCAAGAGCGCGTGCGTGCCCACTAGCAAATCAGTCGCCCCCGTCGCAACAGACGCAAGCACCCGACGCCGCGTCTGTGCCTCCAGCCCGGCATGCAGCACCGCAACCCGCAGGCCCGCCTTGTTGCCCCAGCCAGCCAAGGTACGCCCGTGCTGCTCGGCCAGCACCTCGGTGGGTGCCATGAGCAGGCTCTGGCCGCCGGCGCGTGCGATGAGCAAGACCGCGGCAAAGGCCACCGCGGTCTTGCCACTGCCCACGTCACCTTGCAACAGCCGCTGCATGGGCGTCGCGCTGGTCAGATCCGCAAACACGGTCCGGATGGCGCGTTCCTGGGCAGTCGTGGGCGTAAAGGGCAGCGCGGCTCGCGCCGACGTCAGCACCGCCTCGCCATCGACAGCACAGCGCCAGCCCGTGGCCTGGCGGGCACGGGCCCGTTCCAAGGCCAGCCCGACCTGCACCACGAACAAATCCTCGAAGGCGAGACGCTGTTGCGCCGGGGCTTGCCCGGCCAAAAGCTCTGCCAATTTTTCGTCGGAGAGCGAGGCCTCAGGTTGGTGGACCTGGCGTAGTGACTCGGCGATCGAGGGAAAACCGAAACCCTGGGCCACGCGCCCAGGCAGCACGTCGGGCACCAGTCCTGCCGTCCGCTCGACCGCCGCGGCCACCAGCTTCTCGACGACCCTGCCAGGCACCTTTTCCACCACCGGGTAGCGCGGCCGCAGCCCCAGGCCCGACTGACTGCTCAATGCCTCCCTCTCGGCCAGCAGCGCCGTGACGTTGCGGGGATGGACCATCTCGAGGCTGCCGTCCTTGCCTCGCCGCAAAGTTCCGGCCAGGGCGACGAGATTGCCCTTGGCGTAGGTCTTGACCATGCCCGCATTGGGCCGAAACCAGCGCGCTCGCAGTTCCGCCCCGTCCTGTTCCAGGTACACGTCGAGCAGGCGGCGAAAAAACCGGTGAACCCGTCGCACCCGAGCCTGCACCACCACCGTCTGGCCGTCGGGCAAGGTGGCAAGCGCCGACAGCGGATAGCGCGTACGGAAGTCGTCATACCCGAGCGGCAAGAAGGCCAGAAGGTCGCGCACGCTCCCCAGCCCGCGCTCGGCCAAGCGCGCCGCCGTCACCGGCCCGGCCCCCGGCAACGCGGTCACGGGCTGGTCGAGCAACGACGGGTCAGGCGCACCGGCCATGTTGTGCGCCGGAGACAAGACTCCTAAATGACCGGTCGTGATCTGCGGACCGCAGCACCTGGGATGGGCCTGAATTGCAGGGTCCTTGCGCCCGGATTTCTGCCCATCAATGCGGGGCGGCGGTCAGCGGACACACTTCTCCCTCTCCCGACGGGAGAGGGCTGGGGTGAGGGTACTGTGTTGGACGTGAACCCATGCCGCGGACTTGAGGCACGACACCGGCGTCGCTTCAGCGTCTGGCCCAGGGGAAATATCTCCCTCACCCCCGTCCCCTCTCCCGACGGGAGAGGGGAGAAGGAAGTGCTTGTCCTTGAATTGCGACCAGTCATTTAGCGGTAGGTAAACTTCAGCTGGTAGTCGCAAATCGAGAAAGTGTCCCCCTCCTCGATCTTCTTGCCCTCGATGCGCTCGCCATTGAAGTCGATGCCGTTGGTCGAGCCCAGGTCCTTGATGTAGTACTCGCCGTTGCGCCGGATCACCACCGCGTGCTTGCGCGAGATGTTGCCGTCGCGAATGGGCAGGTCAGACGACTTGTTTCCGCGACCGATGATGAACTGTTCCTTGTCGATCACGTATCTTTGGTTGCCGAAGATCAGATACAGGGGCGGCGCGGCTCCGCCTTCGCTCCGCGCCGGGACCGAGAAACTGGGTGCCGCGGGCGCGGGCTGCGGATGACTCGCGGACTGCTCGGCGGTGTTGCGAACCGCCGGCAGCGGCGGGGGCGCAGGCCGGCGCAGGCCTGTGCTGCGGGACACGCCGCTGCTGCTCTGCCCATCCGACGGCGACGGCACGCCTTCACTGCGCGCATCGGGACGCGGCAGCCCGGGCTGCGACAGTCCGCTGGCCGGCGACATGACGAAGTCCGACGGGAGGAAACCCTGCTGTTGAGCAAGGGCTCGCATCGCCTCGTTCACCAGCTCGTCGACACCCCGGTCCAGTGCTTCGGACATGCGCTCAAAGCTCTGCCAAAGCACGTCGCGGCAGTAGAAGTGCCGCAGAGTCTTTCTGGTGGGATCGTTGGCCATGACTGTTTTCTACCTCGTCTCGCGCCTAGCCACCCCTTTTCTGCAACACCGCCGCCACGCGCTTGGCCTCACTACCGACGGTCACGCCGGCGGGGAAGCCCTTGGGGCTGGCTTTGTCGTTCGCTAGCTTGAGCAGCGTGGCCGCATCGCCCGCCGTGCCCAGCGACTGCCGGGGGTTGGCCAACGGTGCCTCCAGCGCCCAAACCGCCGTGATACGCGCCAGGGCCGACGGCGACGAGAGAGCACTCAGCACCGCGGGCTTGGCCGGAAGACCGAGTTTGCTGATGTCCTTGACCAGGAAATCCGCCACGTCTTCCTTCTTGAAACTGAGCTTGTCGGAAAAAGCCTGCAGCGCGGGCAGCACCGCCTCGACCTTGCCTGCCTCCAAGGCGGCCTCGTACGCCCGATAGCGCACCAGATCCTTCTTGTCACTGGCTATTATTTCCACGAGGCCTTTCTGCGCCGCCGAGCCGGCTATTTTCTCTACCACGCCGAACGCCTCATCTCGTACCAAGTTGTTGGCCTTTGGGTCGGCCGCGATCTTGAGCGCCAAGGGGAGCACGCTGGGGTAGCGCGCTTGCTGCAAGGCCTTGGCTGCCAGCGCCGCCTCGGCCGGCGGGCCGTTGAGCAGCTTCTGCGTGAGAAAGTCCGTCACGTTCTGCCCGCCCAGGGTGCCCATGGCAATCCACAGATCGTTGGGAATCTCCTTCTCCGCCGCCGCGCGCCGCACCAAGGCGGCGCCGCCCTGGTCACGCGCCGCCTCATCGCCCACCTTGAGCAGCAGCTCGGCCAATCCTTTGTAGGGCGCCTGGGGATCCTGAAGCAGCCTGACCAGCACGGGTCCCGACGGGGTGCCGATGGCGGTCAACATCTTTTCGAGCGAGTGCCTGCCCCCGACAAATCGGCCGTCTTTCAGGTCCTTTTCCACCGAGGTCAGGATGGCGACGTCGATCGGCTTCTGCTGCTCGGGCTGTGCGTACGGACGCACGCTGAATAGCCCGTCGCGGGCGTCGCGCGCCTTGGGCACCGGCGCGCTTTCCATGGCCTTGATATGGATGGGGACCAGCGACTTGAGGATCTCCCAGCGCTGGTCAGCCGGCAGGGCCGCCATCACCTCGTCAACTTTCTCGGGCATACCCAAGTCGCCCAGGGCGGCAGCCGCCTCGGCGCGTAGGCCGGGCGCCACGCCAGAGCTGCGTAGCGCCCCCTCGATCTTGGGCGGCCCCTTCTGCGTCCCCTTCCACTGCTCGATCTTCTCCGAACTGACGCTTTCGCAGGCCGCCAACCCTAGGAGCAGAATCCCCAGCAGAGGTCGCATGGCGAGGGATGTTATCCACCCGGCGATCTTCGGGTCAAGCAACCTTCGCAGCAGACCGCATCGTTTGTGGCCGAAGCCCACCGCCACGGGCTAAACTGCCAGTATGAACAAAGTCTGGTGGGCAAAGCCCGCGTGTGCCGCCCTGTTTCTTGCAGCGGTGGCGTCCGGCTGTGCCTCGCCGGGCGCGGCCGGGGCCGGCAAGCCCAGCGAAGCGGCCGTGCGCCTGGCCAACGAAGCCGCTGGCCTGGCCCCCATCGCAAACGAAGAGGACTTCCTCGAGGCGAAGTTCCTCTATCAAGCTCTGGCCCAGGGCTCGCAGGAACAGCCGCGCCTCCGCCTCAAGATACTGGAATACCTGCTGGGCCCGTTGGCGACTCTCGACGCGCAGCGCTTGCGGCGCGACCCCGCCATCCTCGGCAGTGACGATGACTTCGACCGTCTCTACGATTCGCTCCACGACGCCCTGGAACTTTTCCCCGCGCCCTTGCTCTGGCAGCCCGAAGGCCTGGCTCTGTCTGACCGCGAGCGCAGCTTGCTCGGCACAGCGGCCCGCCTCGTCGTGGGCGCCTACTCTCCCCGCGGCAACGAGCTTCCCGTCGCCACTGGCCTCTTCGTACTGCAAACACTCGAGCCGCAGAACCCGGAATGGGTGGCGCGCGTCGAGCAGGTTCTGGCTTGGCTGGACACTGAGACGGCGGTTTCCGTGGGCACGCCCGGACCTCGCACGCAGCCGACCGCAGCCGACATTCTCGATGGTGTCGCAGCCACCTGGCCCAGCCCCGCCGTGGTGGAGCGCGTGGCTCGACTCGCCTCGGAACGCCAGCAGCGACTCACCCGCATGTTGCGCCGACCGCCCGGCACGGGAGTTGGCGGACATGGCATGCTGAGCGAATTGTTGCTCGACAGCGAGTCGCTCTCGGCCATGGCCATCAACGCGAGCGCGCTCTACCTTCGCTGCGGGCAGATCAGCCGCGCTGCCGAGACAGCGGAGCGCTTCGTCGACAAACCTGGCGACGATCCCGACTTCCGCAAGCTCCTCGCCGCCGTCAACCGTTCTGGCGCCCAGCCTGCCGACACCTTGGCGCTGGCCCGTCGCTTTCTTCCCCGCGGTGAGCTGTTGCTCGGCACCTCAAGCGACCGGGTCGATCCCGTGGCTGCGGCCGAGATCCTGCGCCGTGGGCTCATCCTCTTCCCCAACGACAGCGAGATGTTGCTGCTCGCTTCGCGCGTGGCCCGCTTTGTACCGGCACCCTTTCTGGCCCTGCGCTACCTCGACGAGACGCTGGCCGTGCTGGAACGGCACAACGCCGGCGCGGACAAGATCGCCGATCTGGTGGGCGAGCGGATGGAGTTGGCCCTCCTGCGCCTCAAGGCACGCATCGATCCCGAACGCATGCCGCCGGTCTTGCGCGAAGCCGATATCTTGCGCAGTCAGCTGGCGCAAAGCCAGCAGCGATTTGGCAGCAAGCACTTCAAGGTGAGCGAGGCTGATGTGGATCTCGCGATGGCGCGGGGATTGGTGGACGCCGGGAGGCTCGACGAGGCCGAGCCCCTGCTGCTGCGGGCTCGACGCGAGGACGCGGGCGATCATGATGTGACTTTGCAGATCGCCAATCTGGCGCTGAAGCGAGGCCATCCGGAACAAGCTGCGGCCGTGCTGAAGAAAGCCATCGATGTACGACAGCGCGAGGCGCCCCCCGAAGAAACCGTGTCATTCGTGGAGGGCCAGTCACGCTTGGCCTACGCCCTGGGCGCGGCCTACGAGACCACCGGCAACATGGACGACGCGCGCAATGCCTGGCGGTTTGCCGTACGCGGCTGGGAACGTCTGATGATCGAGCAGCGCCGCCGCAAGAGCCTGGGCTCGTCGGCCGAGGCCACTTTCGAAGTGGGTCGACTGTACTATTTGCTGGGCCGACGCGACGATGGTCTGCGCATGTTCGACGAAGCCATCGAGCAAGACGAATCCCGCGACCAGAGCTACATCGACGCCATCGCTTTTCTCGTGCAGCGAGGCGACGCCGAGCCCGCGCTCGACATCTACCGGCGCGCGATCTCCAAGTCGAATCGGGTGGTCTCGGAATACGTCAAGGTGTACGCCTCGATGTGGATCCTGGACATCACCCGGCGCCGCACCGCCGCGCCCGACGCCGCCGCCTTGGCCTACCTGCGCGCCCTGGATGCCCGACAGATCGAGCTGCGTCCGCCGCGCGCTTCGGCCTGGTATCGGCAGCTGGTTCGCTACGCGCTCGACCGCCTCAGCTACGACCGATTGCTGGCCAAGGCGGACACGCCTGGCAAACGGGCTGAGGTCTTCTTCTACCACGCCATGCGTCTGCTCGCCGAGGGCAAGAGCAACGATGCCCACGCCCTGTGGTCCAAAGTCATCGACACCAAGATGGCCTCGTTCTTCGAATTCGAGATGGCCTCGCGCTATCTGCGCGTGGGTGCGCCCACGCAACCGGCGCCGGTGGAAAGCGGGGAGACTATATAGTGTTTGTCGACCGAGACCGAGAGGCCGGAAGATCGATTCGGATGTGGTGCCATGGCCATGACCACGGCCACGTCTACGACCACGACCTTCTGCGGCTATTGCGGTACTGTGGCCCCACGAGTCGTCTCGCGTACCGGTGTACTCTTAGATGAATGGCCAAGGACGGCTCCATGCAGACCCTGATTCAGCCGGAGAGCGTTTCCTTGTCTCGCTACGAGATCCTGCGCGAGATAGGCCGTGGCGCCACTTCGACGGTCTACCTGGCACGCGACCGCACCTTGGGCATTGAGCTGGCACTCAAGGTGTTCCATCCACCCGCCCGGCTGGCAGATGAGGCCGGCCAGCGCTTCTTCGCCGAAGCGCGCCTGGTGGCCGGCCTGCGCCACCCTGGCGTGGTTGCCATCTATGACCTCGACGAGGCCGCCCACACCCTAGTCATGGAACATCTGCCCGACGGCACGCTACGGGACCGGCTGGCACGCGCGCGGCCTACTGCCCTGCCCTGTGACGAAGCCATGGCCTTGACACGCTCCCTGCTGTCGACGCTGGTCTACGTGCACGCCGCCGGGGTGGTTCACGGCGACATTACTCCGCGCAACATCTTGTACCGCAGCCCCGGCGAACCGGTCCTGGCCGACTTCGGCTCAGCCCGCCTGCTGGGCGCCGACAGCAACAGCGAGTTGGCCGCCGGCACGCCCATCTACCTCGCGCCCGAGCAACTTCGTGGTTCCGATTCGTCACCGCTCACTGATCTCTTCGCGGTCGGCGCAATCCTGTGGGAGGCGCTGGCTGGCCAACCCATGCGGCAGCACGCAGACCTGCTCGCGGGCCGCCTCGAGAGCCGGCCCTTGGCCCGCATGCCAGACCAGCCATCCCCCGCGCGGGCTTGCCTGGCCGACCTGGTCGCGTGGCTGACGGAAAATGAGCCTGTCAGGCGGCCCGGCAGCGCAGCGCAAGCGCTGCAGAAACTGGCGGACTACTCCTCCTCGTCTTCCTCGGGCAGCGACGTCACCTCTTGATCCGGTGCATGGCCGCCAAGCGCTACCTGCACTGTCGCATAGCCCTCGATGAGCAGGCCAAAGTGCGGACCAGCCCCCAAGACACGCATCTCGACATTGGCCGCGAGGTGGCTGTTGAAATGATAGATGAAACCAACTCCGGCGCCGTAGACTAGCGGCCCGCTGCGAACGGTGTCGGTGACGAGGGTGGGCTGCAGGATGCAAACAGGAGGCGTGGTCGTAGTGTCCAATTTGCAGGATCCCGGTTTTGTCGGGTCGGGCTCTGGCTTGTGCGTGGGATTGGTCGGAGGAAAAGCAAAACGGTATCCGTCGCCACCACCGAAATCGGCCGAGAATTGCAGCTGCGCATTGCCAGCACCCAAGTCCAGGTAGTAGAGACCGCGCCCCAGCAGCGAAACCGCTCTCGTGGCCGGCGAGCCCGGGGACTGGTCACCGGAGCCCTCCGACGAAATCCACTCGTACCGGCCCTGGGCCGCAACCCCGATGTGATCGGTGATGAGATACCCGAGTTCGAGATAGCCGGTGATCGTACCTGCGAAACGAAAGCCAGGGCCGTAGGTGGGGCAGCTAGGGCATTCGGGGGGATGCCGCCATTCCAGATAGGAAGCCAGGTGATAGCCGACGCCGGATCCCACGCCTGGGGCAAGCCAAAAAGCGCCCTTCCGTCGGCGGTGCAGGACCAGCTCGTGAATCTCGCTCTTCTGCTCATCCTTAATGCGCTTCAGGGGATCGTCCCCGTCGCCCTTGCCGCCGGTCGCCACTCGTCGTGTCACCGGGGTCTCACCGGGCGCGGGTGGCGTCAGGATGATGGCGTTGGGAATGTCCCCTTGCCCGCTGGTGGCCACCACGTTGTCGTCGCTGTCCCGGGCTTCGCAGTAGTACTGCATGCTCTCCCCGGTCGCTGCCTCTTCGGGAATGCTGGCCTCCAGCCAGCCATTGGGCGAACTTTGCATGGCTGCGACGGCGTACGAGGGAGCGCCCGATGTCCGGAAGTAGAGCAGGACGCGTTCGGCTTTCAGTTGCGGCTTGGCGGCGCAGCGTAGGACAATCTCGTGACCTTCGGGCGCTTCTTCGACCGGCGGGCAATAGAGGTCGGTGGGCAACTCCGCGGGCAAGTCCGGTACTTTGTTCACAACCGGTGGGGGCGGGGGCGCGGAAGTCGCGGGCGGTGGCGTCTTGGGCGGAGCAGGAGCAGGTGATCGTGCAGGCGCGCGAGGGCCGGACTTGGCGGCGTTTGCCCACGGATCATCGGCCTCGCCCTTGTCGGCCGGCGCTTTGTCAAACACGGCGGTCAAATTCGGGGTTGCCAGCGACGGAGTGAGCAGGACGTCGGCGCGAACGCTCTTGGCCAGGCCGAAGTATTGCACCGCACTCTTGCGGTCGTTGTATCCCAAAAAGTAGACCGCACCCAAGTGGACGTAGGTCCGAGCCAGCATCTTGTGCGTGAGCAGATTCGCCTGTTTGGCCACCGTCACCGCCTGCAGGAGGCCCTCGCGGGCCGCATCGAATTTCTTGGCGTCGATCTGAGACAGAGCCTTCTTGTTCAGGTCGATGATCTTCTTGACCGCCCGTTCGTCCTCTTGGCCCAGCACCGGCGCAGCCGACGCTGCCAAGACGGTACCCACTAGAACGACCCGCAGAGCCAACGACACCCTTTGGGCCACACCCGATGCAGCCGCCAGCCGTCGTGTAGTCGCATTTCCCATCTTGGGTTGGTCCTCCGCTATTGCTGCAATATCATGAATTCGACGCGTCGGTTTCGTTCACGTCCCGCCGCAGTCTTGTTGGTCTCGATCGGCTTGTCAGGTCCGTACCCAACCGATATCAGTCGACTGACGTCGACGCCACGGCCGACGACATAGGCCTTGACCGAATCGGCCCGCGCCTGCGACAGGCGCATGTTGCTGGTCCGGCTACCGCGGGTATCGGTGTGTCCCTCGACCCTGACCTGCATGGTCGACCGGGTCTTGAGCACGTCGGCGACCTCATCGAGCAGGGCAAAGCTTTGCGGCATGATGGTCGCCTTGCCTGTGGCAAAGAAGACCGCCTGGTGAAGCTCGATCTTCTCCTGGGTCACCGAGACGAGTGTGTGTTTCTTGGGACAACCATGTTCTTCAGGCGGGCCCGGGTCGTTGGGACACAGATCCTCCGCATCGGGAATGCCGTCCTGGTCGTTGTCCAAGTCGGGGCAACCATCCTCGTCCTCAAAGCCGTCCATGTCCTCGGGATCGTTGGGGCACTTGTCAAGGGTATCGGGAATTCCGTCTTGATCGTTGTCGAGGTCGGGACAGCCATCTTCGTCCTGGAAACCGTCCTTGTCCTCGGGAACAGTGGGACAGAGGTCGCTGACATCCGGGATGCCATCGCCATCCGTGTCCACCGGGCTGGCTGGCGCAGGAGGCTTCACCACCGGCGGCTTTCGGCAAACACCCACCGACGACAAGCGCAGGGCCTCGATCACGTTGGCCTCGGCAATCTCGATGTGATTGAGGGCACCGAAGTACTCACCCCTGTCAAGCTCGAGCTCGGCGAACTCCAGGTTGGCTTCGGAAAGTGCCAGCGGACGAGGGGCGCACCGGTAGGCTCCTTTGTCGCGCGCCTTGTGCACGCTCTCGCGCACGCCGTTGGCCCGTATCGCCAAGTCCTGACCCGCACAGCCCAGCAGCAAGAGCAAGAACCCGGCGGTGCTCCCGCAAATGGCTCGCCCTGGGCGGGTCATAGTTCCCCACATGTTGTGTGATCAGGCTCGACTGCTGCGCCCGTGGGCTGAGGCCGCTGGGCACGCGCGATGGCTTTGCGTGAACAGTCCTCACTGCGACGACCCCAGTCAATAGCGCTCTGGTAGTCGGAGTGGGCCGCGTCTTCACGAGCCTTGTGAAGGTACGCGACCGCCTTCGCGTACTCATAGGGCGCCTTCTGCTCCGCCCCTTCCTGCCCGGCCTGCGCCAAGGCAGAGGCAGCGCGGGAGCTGACCCGAGACAGATATTCGACCGGTCCGCAGCCCAGCGGAACGACAATCCCCAGGGCGAGCGCCCATAGGCAGCGACGGGACGTCACATTGCGACCGTAGACAAATACCGCGAGTCCGTCAAGATGTGGCGCGCGTTGGTGCCCCGGGCCCCCTCAACTGTCCGCCCGCGGGCTCGCAGACTCAAGGCAGTCGCCCTCCGGCTGCGAGTCCCGCCGCACCTGCGTGGATTGGGCTTGGGCGCCCGCGGCCTGCTGCTGCCCAGCCACAAAGTCCAGCAAACGACGCACGACGAGGCCATCCGTCGTCCCGGCGCCGTTCAGTCGCAGAAAAAGCACGTGCCCACATCCGATTCTCCCTTGATTTTCGTAGCGTTTTCGGGATATTAGCAGACGTTCGTAGGAATTGATTGTCACCCCCCGCCGGAGGCCCCTGTGAAACAACTCATCGCCTTTCTCCTTGACCACGCGATGCTCGACTTTTCCGGTGGGCTCACGATCGAAATGGTCAAGGATTTCATCCGCGATGACGAGAGTCGCGAAGCGCGCGCCCTACTGGCTAAGATCATGCAAGACGGCGGTGTCGAAGAAATGCAGCTCACCCTGGCTGACTGCCTACAGGAACAACTTCGCACCGGACTGAACGAAGACGTGGTTCGCGAGCAGCTCAAGCTCTACGTGGAAAGCTAGGATTTTGGGGCGCGAGGGAGCCCATCGGCTCCCCTCCGCGGGCAAGCGAACGGGGGTTCCAATAGCAATCACAGCCCTTTGAGCGTCGCATCGAGGTGCGTCAAAGCCACTTCGATCTCAGCCAGGCGAGCTCGGTCCTTCTCCAGCACAGCCGCAGGCGCACGTTCGAGGAATTGCGGGTTGGCCAGCTTCTTGGCCAGGTGATCGCGATCCTTGTCCAACTTAGCGCGCTCCTTCTCCAGCTTGGAACGTTCGGCGGCGGAGTCGGCCGGGGCTTCCAGCTGGAGAATGACCTCCACGTCGCCGGCTAGACCCGTGACCACCGTCCCCTGCAACGCCTCGCCGGTCCGACGCACCACCAGGTCACCCAGCTTGGCCTGCTCGAGCACGAGGTGGCGGTAGCCATCGAGGATGGTCTTCTTGTAGTCGTCAGCCACGTTCAGGATCACTCGGGGCCGCTGGATCGACGGAACGTTCTTCTCGGTACGCAGCATGCGGATGGTGGTCACCACCTTCTGCACCAGCGCCATCGATGCCTCGCTGGCATCGTCGACGTAGCGCGGATCCGGGATGGGGTAGAGCGTGATCATGATGCTCTGGGGCGCACCCTGTGGTTTGGGCAACTGCTGCCAAAGCTCCTCGGTAAGGAACGGCATGAATGGGTGCAGGAGGCGCATGGCCGCGTCCAGTGCCGTGGCCAAGGTCCCCTGGATCTTCCAGCGCTCGGCCGCCTTGCTCGGGTCTTGCAAACGCGCCTTGGCCAACTCGATGTACCAATCGCAAATGTCGTTCCAGATGAAGTGGTACAGCCCCTGCGCCGCCTCGGCGATTCTGAAGTCCTCAAGAGCGCGGTTGGTTTCTTCGCTGGTGCGCTGGACCCGAGACAGAATCCAGCGCTCGGGCAGGTCGTATTCGACGCTGTCGGGGCCCTCTGCGGTCCGGTCGGCGAACTGATCCGCGTTGTAGTCGGTGAGGTTCATCAACACGAAGCGGGTCGCGTTCCAAATCTTGTTGGCAAACCGTCGCGCATCCTCCACGTGGGACAGGGAGAACTTGATGTTCTTGCCCTGCGCGGCCTGGTTGGTCATCCAGGCCAGCGCCCAGCGTAGCGGATCCGCCCCGTACTTCTGCGCCACGTCCAGAGGGTCGATGGTGTTGCCCTTCACCTTGGACATCTTGTCGCCCTTCTCGTCGGTCACCATGGTGTGCAGGTACACCGTGCGGAAGGGAACCTTCTTCATGAAGTGCAGCCCGGCCATCATCATGCGGGCCACCCAGAAAAAGAGGATGTCGTAGCCGGTCTCCATTACGCTGGTGGGATAGAAGGTGCGCAGATCGCGTGTCTCGTCGGGCCAGCCCAGGGTTGCAAACGGCCACAGCCACGACGAGAACCAGGTATCGAGCACGTCCTCGTCCTGCTTCAGGTTCACGCCCCCGCAGTGGCGGCACGCCTGCGGCGTCGTGCGCGCCACCGTAATCCCGGCGCAGCTTGCGCAATACCAAGCCGGGATGCGATGTCCCCACCAGAGCTGGCGCGAAATGCACCAGTCCCGAATGTTGTTCATCCAGTGAAAGTATGTCTTGCTCCAGCTCTCGGGCACGAAGCGGGTCTTGCCCTGCTCGACTGCCTCGATGGCCGGCTTGGCCAGCGGCTCCATCTTGACGAACCACTGGGTGGAGAGCATCGGCTCGACCACGGTGTGGCAGCGCTGGCAGTGTCCCACGGCGTGGACATGCGGCTTGCTGCCACGTTCGAGACCCAGCTCTTTGATCTTGGCCTTGACCTGCTTGCGCGCCTCGAAGCGATCCAGCCCCGCAAACGGCCCGCCCTCCGCAGTCACCACCCCCTTCTCGTCGAAGATCGAAATGAAGCCCAGCTTGTGGCGTTGGCCACACTCGAAATCGTTGGGGTCGTGTGCTGGCGTGACCTTCACCGCGCCGGTGCCGAACTTGGGATCGACCAGGATGGGGTCGGCCACAATCGGGAACGTCCGATCGATGAACGGGTGCCGGATCATCTTCCCGATCTTGGCCTGGTGGCGCGGGTCATCGGGGTGCACCGCCACCGCCGTGTCGCCCAGCATGGTTTCGGGCCGTGTGGTCGCGACCACGACCTCGCCCGAGCCATCGGCCAACGGATAGGCGAACTCCCACAGCTCGCCCTGCGCACCTTCGTCGTGTTCGACCTCGAGATCGGACAGCGCCGTCCGGCACGACACGCACCAGTTGATGAGGCGCCGATCGCGGTAGATGAGCCCCTCTTCGTGCAGGCGCACGAAGGCCTCAATGACCGCACGGGAGTAGTCGGGCTCCATGGTGAACCTCAGGCGCTCCCAGTCGAGGGAGCAACCCATCACCTTGAGCTGTTCGAGAATGCGGCTGCCGTATCGTTCGCGCCAATTCCAGATGCGCTTGACGAACTCCTCGCGTCCGATGTCGTGGCGGGATTTCTTTTCCGTGGCCCGCAGCTCGCGTTCCACCACCATCTGGGTGGCGATGCCGGCGTGGTCGGTTCCGGGAAGCCACATGGCATTGTACGCAGCCATGCGCCGCCAGCGCACCAGGATGTCCTGGATGGCGCAGGTGAGCGCGTGGCCCATGTGCAGCGAACCGGTCACATTCGGCGGCGGGATGACAATGCAGAAGGGCGCCTTGGGTGTGGCCGCGTCGGCATGGAAGTAGCCGCAATTCAGCCACTCCTGGTACCAGCGCGACTCGATAGCAGTGGGGTCGTAGGTCTTCGCAAGTTCGGTCATGGGGTGCTGCTTAGGATAGAAGGGACAGAGAGTAGTCCCGCCTTTCCAAAATTCCTAGCCGGTTTCCGGTGCAAGACGGCGGTGAGCGGTGGCCGGCGAGGGTGCGCGCGAAGCGCGCGGGGTGGGCTGTCCGTCCCAAAGTCCCCGAAGGGGAGCCGGTGGCCGGCGGGCCGTGACCATGGCCGTGGCCGGCGGCCGGCAGGCCGGTTCCGACCCCGGTCTCGGTTTCGGCCCCGGTTCCGGGCCGCTACCGCTTGGCAGCGACTAGGCGATCGACTTCCTGCTTGATGATCGCCTCGGCCAACTCAGGGACCACTTCCCACACCACCTGCTCGATGATCTCGCGCGAAAGCTTGGCGATTGCTTCGTACTCGCGACCGCGGGCCGCGATGGCCGCGACCTTCTGATCGATGGCCGACGACACGGCCGCCACCAGAGGCGCCGGCGCGGCTGGTGGCGCCGCGACCGGCATGCTCGCCGATCGCCGAATCGGTGCTGGCGAAGGCACGGCTGTCGGAGGCACCGGCGTGGGTGCGGCCGGTGACGCTACGACGGGCATGCTCGCCGATCGCCGGGCCGGTGCCGGTAGAGGCGTAGCACCCGGGGACGCCGGCACGGGTGCGACCGGGACAGGCGATGCGACCCGAGGCGCAGCAACCGGCGGGGGCAGGCTCGGCCGGGGCACCGGCGGCCGTACTGCCCCGGGAGGAGCAGCCGGGGACGCAGAGGCCTGGGAAGGCCCGCCCACGGCCGGGAAGCCCATGATGGTCCGGGCGCCGGTGGGGCGCGCCGAAGTTTCCGGTGCATAAGCCGGGCTCAGGTCAGGGAGCGGGGGCGCAGGCCGAGTCGCTGCCGCAGGGGCCGGCGGGGACACACCAGGAATCAACGAAGGCCTGCTCGTTGGGGCGACCGCGGGGACCGGTGAAGGGGTAGGCGCCGGCCGTGCCCCTGGCCAAGTCGGGGGCCGAGCCGTCCATGCCGCCGGGCCCGCCGCCGAGCCACGCTCGATGGTGAACTCACCGTAGTTGTCATCGTCGGGCGCCACGACTTCGTCTTCGATGTTGACCTCCTCGATGGGAGGCCAGGGGGACGCAGGGGCTGCTGCGCGCGGCGGCGTCATGGCAGGCACCTCGGCAGCCGGCGCGGGTGCCGGTCGGACCGGAACGATCAGGGCCGCGCTCACGCTATCGAGCAACACCTGACTGTCAAACGGCTTGAGCAGATGACCGTCGGCGCCAACGCGGCGCGCGCGCGCCTCATCCAGCGGATTCTGGGTGGAAGCCAGAATGTGCACGGGCACGCTGTGCAGGGCCGGATCGGCCTTCACCGAGGCACACAGGTCGTACCCGCTGCCGTTCCCCAGCACCGCGTCGGCGATGATCAGGTCAGGCCGTGCCCCCTTGGCGGCGACCAGGGCCTCCTCCACTGATCGGGCGGTCAGGAGTGCGTAGTCCTGGCCACCCAGGACCATAGCGAAGGCCTTTTGGATCGTCAGGCTGTCGTCGGCGACCAGTATGCGCTTGCCCATCGAATACCCAAGCAGTCTCTCTTCGATAACACGTGAACCCAGGGGGGTCAATTACAGGACGGGAAAGGTGCACTTTCCCACGAGACGGTTATGATGGCGCCAAGCGTGCCAAGCTGCGCGCTTGCATCTCTGATGGCCCGAATTCCCGAGCCTCCGTCGTCACGCGCCTTCCCCATGGGCTGCGCGACGTTTCGCCTGTCCCTGGCCGTAGCCCTGGCACTGGCGGCCTCATTCGCGGCCCGGCCAGCCGCCCAGGCGGCCGAGCCTGACCCCTGGTTCGGCCGCGACAAAGCCATGCATTTCAGCGTCAGCCTAGCCCTGGCCGGCAACGCCTACGCGGACTCGTCGGCTTTCACCGATCGTACCAGCATCCGGGTCCTGTCAGGCGTCGGCGTCGGCTTGGCAGCGGGAATCGCCAAGGAACTCGCCGACCAGTACGGCGGAAGGGGCCTGTCCTGGCGTGACCTCACCTGGGACGCCGTCGGTACAGCCACGGGGACATTAGTTGCGTGGCTGGTCGACCGATATCTACTTGAAAAGACACGGAGACACTCATGAAGGAATCCCCACCCCCGCCCACCGCCCACAATCCTCTTGCCTACAAGAACGATGAGTTCATGGCCACCGACGACGCGCGCCCGCTGCGCATTCTGGCCGAGTACATCGAGCCCATGCACCGCTTTGCCCGTCAGGGTATCAGCGGCACCGTCGTCTTCTTCGGCTCCGCCCGGCTCGACCCCAAGGGACCACTGGGCCGCTACTATGAAGACGCACGCACCCTGGCCCGCTTGCTCACGTCCTGGTCCTCAGGCCTGCCCGCGGGCCCGGGACGCCTGGTGGTGTGCTCGGGCGGCGGCGGCGGCATCATGGAGGCCGCCAACCGCGGTGCTGCCGAGGCGGGCGGTCGCACGGTGGGACTCAACATCAGTCTGCCCGAGGAGCAGCACACCAACCCCTACGTCACGCCCGAGCTGTCATTCGAGTTCCGCTACTTCTTCATGCGCAAGCTGTGGTTCGCCCACATGGCGCGCGCCATCGCGGTGTTTCCGGGCGGCTTCGGCACGCTCGACGAAATGTCCGAGATTCTGACCCTGGCGCAGACCCACAAACTGGACCGCCGCATCTCGGTGCTGCTCTACGGTGAGAGCTACTGGAAAGAGATCATCAACTTCGATGCCTTGATCCGCCACGGGATGATCAATCAGAACGACTTGGATCTCTTCCGCTTCGCCGACGATCCGCAGACCGCACTCGCGCTGCTCACTGAAGGCATTGCCTCTGAACTGCAGACGCCGGCATTCGCGCGCTCGCGCACCGCCAAGAACGAAACCACCTGGCTCTATCAAAGGAGTGGCGATTGATCGAGATCCAATGCATCGGGGCCGCCCGGCAGGTGACCGGGTCCAAGCACGTGGTGCGAACCTCGCAGGCCACCATCCTGCTTGACTGCGGCCTGTTCCAGGGCCGGCGCAAGGAATCCGTCGCACAGAACCGCGCCATCGCCGAGCACGTGCCTATTGATGATCTGGACGCGGTCGTGCTTTCACACGCGCACATCGACCACGCGGGCGCCCTGCCCCTGCTGGCCAAGCGCGGCTATCGGGGCCCCATCTACGCCACACCCGCGACCCGCGACCTGTGTGGGCCCATGCTGCTCGACGCGGCCATGATTCAAGAAGCCGATTCCCGGCACATCCAGAAGTTGATCGAGCGCGAACACCTGGACATGGAGCCGGCGCAGCCGCTGTACAACCATGAAGATGTCACCGCGCTGCTGGGTCAGATGGTCGCCCTGCCCTACCGACGCGCCCAGGAGATCGCGCCTGGAGTGGTGCTCAAGTTCTTGGATGCCGGCCACGTGCTGGGCAGCGCGGTGGTGGTGCTGGACATCGAGGAGGACGACACGCGCATCGCCTTTGCGGTGGACCTGGGCCGCAAGGGCATGCCCATCCTGCGCGAGCCGGAAGTTCCCAGCGGGATCAACTGCCTGATGATGGAGAGCACCTACGGCGACCGCCTGCACGCGCCCATCGAGGAGGTCGACGACGCCCTGGCCGCAGCCGTCAACCGCACGGCCAAGCGAGGTGGCAAGATCATCATCCCGTGCTTCGCTCTCGAGCGGGCACAGGAAGTGGTCTATGCCTTGAAGCGTTTGCGCAAGGCCAACCAGGTGCCAGCCCTACCCGTGTACGTGGATTCGCCGCTGACGGTGAAACTCACCGACGTCTTCAAGATGCACCCCGAGTGCTACGACAAGGAAACCTATGCTCTCCTGGTAGGCGGCGATTCGCCTTTCGACTTCGACGGCCTTCACTACGTCTCCGACAAGGAAGAATCGAAAGCCCTCGCTGCCAGCGCGGGACCCCACATCATCATTTCGGCCAGTGGCATGTGCGAAGCGGGCCGCATCCTGCATCACCTGCGCGAAGGCATCGAGGATTCGCGCAACACCATTCTCATTGTCGGCTATCAGGCGCAAAGCACGCTTGGCCGCCGCATCGTGGAGCGCCAGCGCGAGGTCAAGGTCTTCGGGGTCATGCGACGGCTGGCAGCCGAGGTGGTGGTGCTCAACGGCTTTTCCGCGCACGCCGACCAGAAGGAACTCATCGAGTTCGCCGAGGGCGTGCGCAGCCAGGGCAAGCTCCGTCAGGTGCTGCTGGTCCACGGCGAGCCCCCGGCCCAGGCTGCGTTGATGGCCAAGCTAGCCGAGCACGAATTCGCCAGGGTGCACGCGCCCGGACCGGACGAGAAGATTCGCGTGTAGTACCTAAACCTGTGATGCGGGCGGGTCGGGGGCACACGGGCCGATCAGGGCGACCTGCGGTCGCCCATTCCAGGCGGTGGTGTGAGCCGATCAACCTGTTGCCTCTCGCCTGCGCGTGCGGGGGAGGCTATGCTTGGTTTTGACATGGACGAGCGACAGTGTCTGTTGGTGATCTTCGGTGCTTCGGGCGATCTCACGCGCCGCAAGCTCATCCCAGGCTTGTTCGAGTTGCACATCGCGGGGCTGCTCTCCTCGCATGTGGGCGTGCTCGGCATCAGTCGCACGCCGCTCACGGACGACCAGTTTCGCGAGCGGGTAAAGGGCGCGTGCCAAGAACGGCGCGGCTTCGACGAAGAACGCTGGCGCGAATTCGCCGGACGCCTGCACTACCTGGCCGCCGACGCCGCGCACGCCCGGGACTGGCCGCGCATCACCCAGTCTCTGTGCCAGCACCAGACGACCCACGGCACTGGCGGCGAGATTCTGTTCTACCTCTCGGTCGGTCCGGAGGTCTATGAAAGCATCATCCAGAACATCGGCGCAGCCCAGCTGGGCAAGGGTCCGCGGCGCTGGTGCGCGGCCGAGACCAACCCTGAGGCTCGACAGCGAATCATCGTCGAGAAGCCCTTTGGCCACGACCTGCAGAGTGCGGAGAACTTGAACCGCATCCTGGGCCGCGTTTTCGACGATGAGGATGTGTTCCGCATCGATCACTATCTGGGCAAAGAGACGGTGCAGAACCTGCTGGTTTTCCGCTTCGCCAACCTGCTCTTCGAGCCGCTGTGGAACCGGCTGTACATCGATCACGTACAAATTACGGCCGCCGAAACCGTGGGCGTGGGCAGCCGCGCCGCCTACTACAATTCCGCCGGGGCCATGCGCGACATGATCCAGAGCCACCTGCTGCAGCTCATGGCCGTGGTCGCCATGGAGCCGCCCACCTCGTTTCGCGCCTCAGACCTGCGCAGCGAGCAGCGCCACGTGCTGGAGGCGGTGCGCCCCATCTCTCCGGATGAGGCGCCCCGGCTCGCCGTGCGCGCCCAGTATGCCCGCGCCCAGGTTGACGGCGCGGTTGCGCGCGGCTATCGCGAGGAACCCGACGTGCCGCCCGACAGCTCGTGCGACACATTTGCGGCACTCAAACTCTTCATCGACAACTGGCGCTGGGAGGGCGTGCCCTTCTTCCTGCGCACGGGCAAGTGCATGCGGCGCAAGCTCACCCAATTCGTCATCAACTTCAAGGCTGCCCCGCAACTGTTCCACAACGTCGATGGCGGCGACATCCGACCCCGCCCCAACCGCCTGGTGGTCAACGTACAGCCCGACGAAGGCATCAGCCTGCGCTTTGAAGGCAAGGTTCCCGGTTTGGGCCTGCACATCCAGTCGGCCGTGCTCGACTTCGACTATCGCCAGCAGTTCAGCGCCGAACCGTTCGAGGCCTACGCCACGCTGTTGCTCGAGGCAATCCGTGGCAACCAGTCGCACTACAAAGATCGCCATGAGATCGAGGCCGCCTGGCGCATCGTCATGCCGGTGCTCGACTACTGGCGCGACCACCCGGGCGAAGGCCTGGTCACCTATCCCGCGGGTAGTTGGGGACCTGCCGCGGCCGACGAGTTGATCAAGCCGCACGGGCCCTGGCGCAACCCGGAGACCATCGTATCGCGGACCGAGCCGGCGGCTCCGCCCGATTTCGACTTGCCGCCATGAGCGCGCCGAACGACCTTCGCGGATTGCGCGGCCGGCTGGTCATCGAAGCGTCGCCGGAAGCGGTGGCGCAGCGCCTGGTCGATGATCTCGTCCTTTCGCTGCGGCAGCGGATTGGTCAGGCCGGCACCGTGCACCTGGCCCTCTCAGGCGGCACCAGTCCGCAGGGGCTCTACCAATTGCTGGCAACCGATGCGCGCTACACCGCGAGCGACTGGGCCCAGACCCACTTGTGGCTGGTCGACGAGCGCTGCGTGCCTGATGACGATCCCAGACTGAACTTCGCCATGATCCGATCCGCGCTGGTCGACAGGGTGCCCCTTCCGCCAGCTCAGGTTCATCCTATGCCCGTGGATCTTGCCAACGGTGATCGTCGCTACGAAAACGATCTACGCCGAGCTCTTGCCGACCGTCGTCTCGATGCCGCTGTTCTGGGCATGGGTCCAGACGGGCACACCGCCAGTCTGTTCCCCTTTTCTCCCGCGCTCGACGAGCGCCAGCGCTGGGTGCGTTTCAACGACGGCGACCACGTAATAGCGCCCCGGCCGCGCATGACCCTGTCCTATCCCGTTCTCTGCGCCACCCGCTTTCTGGCCGTGATGGTCACCGGCGCCAGCAAACACGTCGCCCTGCTCGCCGCCGCCCAGGCGCCCGACGATCTGCACACGCATCCCATCGTGGGCATCCGGCCTGCCGAAGACAGCAAACTGGTCTGGTACCTCGACCGCGCCGCAGCCGACGGATAGGCACGTCCTTCACAGGTACCCTCTGTGCCCTCCCCTCTCCCCTCTGTGTTCTCAGCAGCGCACGGCCACCCAGCCAAACCCGCTCCCTTCGCCGCTTCTCAACTAGGAGCACTCATCAATTCGCGCTCCGCTTCGCGCAAGGTGCGCCGCCATTCCACATCGTTGGGACAGGCAGCCACGGCCTTGCGGTACATGCGGACGGCGTCGCCGATGCGACCCACGCGCCGGAGTAGATCGCCGTAGTCAATCAAAGTCTGATGGCAGCCGTCGCGGTCGAAGCGCAGCGCCCGTTCAAAAAGTTCGGCCGCCCGATCGTCATGACCGGCCCGGCTGTGTTCCCGCGCAGCCTGGTGTAGGACCCAGTGGTCCTCGGGCTCCATGTGCATGGCCAGGTCGTAGGCTTCCGCTGCCTCGTGATGGCGATCCATCTCGGCAAGGATGTCGCCCTTGACAGCAGCCACGAAGAACGAATCGCCTCCGCGTTCCTGGGCGGCCAGGGTGGCATCGAGCGCTTCCCGCGTTCGCCCCTGCTCCAGCAGCGCCTGGGCCAGCTTGGCAAATCCCGTGGCACAGCTGGCGTCGCGCCGGATCGCCTCGCGAAAGGCCTCCTCGGCCCGAACCGCTTGGCGCGATTCCAGACACGCGTCTCCCAGTTCGCGCCACCCATCAACCAACGCCGGATTGAGCTCGGTCGCGCAACGGGCGGCATCGAGCGCGCCGCGGTCGTGGCACGCATTCATGGCCTCAGCCATGACCGCATGGCAAATGGCCAAGTCCGGCCGCTGGTTGACCGCCGCCCGCGCATGTTGCACGGCCTGCTCCAGTTCACCTTGATCCAGCGAATCGCGCGCCACCGCGATAGATCGAAGTGCTGTCTCCAACTTGGCACTGGACTCACGCATCCGCACGATGTCCGTGTCACCGGGGACCAACGCCTCCACCACTTTGCTGGCCAAGGCCGCCCGCACCCCATCACCAGCCGCGTGGGCGCGCATGGCTTCGCCGCGCCAGTAGGCCCCGGTCGATGCCGCCGCAGCGCCGAGCAGATCTTTGGCCCGCGCCGCGCCTGCCAAGTCTCCCCGCTCCTGTGCCAGTACAAGTGAAACAGCGGCTGCGTCCAGGCGCGCGTCGTCGTCGCGCGCGGTCATCGGGTCTGACCCGATGGCATCGTCCAGCGCCGCCTGCGCGCGAGTATTGTCGCCGTGGTCGAGTGCCCGCAGCGCCAGCGCGGTCAGCAGGGCAGGACCGGGCGGACTGGCACAGCCCAGCGCTTCGGCCAGCGCCTTGTCGATCTCGTCCTTGTTGCCCTGGTCCTCAAGCTGGTCGATGAGACGCACCCAGTGCTCGGCAAGACCCGGATCGCGCCGACACAGCTCGCGCGCGACCGCCGTGGGGTCGGCGCCCGGACCGGCTAGAAGCTCGCCCAGACAGGCGTAGATGAAACGCAAGAAGCTCGATCCGACGCGGTCGACGCTGTGGCCGGCCAGCTCAACCACAGAGCACTCGCCCTCTCCTGCTCCGTCGAGGTCCAAGGCGAAAAGACGCGGGCCCCGCTCCGCCACGGGCCACAGGCCCTTGAGTTCGGCCGGGCGTTCCGGGTCACTGGCCCGGCGCAGACTCTCGTCGAGAGACAGAAGTCGCAGGCCGGGATCGCACGGACCGCCGCCGCCTGCCCCTTGCGTGGGCTGAAGCGTGTTCACAGGCAGCCAGCCGCCATCGTAACGCGAAACAAACGCGGCATATCCAACCGGCGCAGCCCGGTCCAGAAGGTCCTTGAGTCGGGCCAAACGCGCCTCGCTCGCTGCGGCTCTGGCCAGCACCGCGCCCGGAAGGCGGGCGCACTCGGCTTCGATCTCGAGCAAGAGCATGTTGACGGGGTCGGCCATCACCCTGGGGGATATACGCAGGCACTTGGTGCCAAGCAAGCCCAAACACAGACTCGCTCGCCTTGACCAGAGCTCTGGAAGGGGCAACACTAGGGGAGCTGCCGTGTTGATCCCTCCTGGGAAACGATTATTGGACGACGCGCCACACGGGTGTGCGGAGAGGCGAGACTGACGATGGCGTCCAGGGTATTGATCTGCGACGACGAGGAACCAGTATGCCGTAGCCTGGCGCGGCTGCTGCGCTCGGCGGCCTACGACGTGGTCACCGCGGACGGCCCAGGCGGCGTGGCCCAGATCGAGCACGAGACCTTCGATGCGGTGGTCACGGACCTGCGCATGCCTGGCGCCGATGGGTTCGCGATCCTCGAGGCCGTGCGCACGAGGTGCCCGCGCACGCCGGTCATCGTGATGAGCGGCAGCGCGCAGATCCCCGATGCCGTCCGCGCCATGCGCTTGGGAGCGCGCGATTTCTTGGTCAAGCCCGTCGGGGTCGACAGTCTGGAAGAGGCCATCGGCAGCGCCGTTGGCATGTCCAAGACCCCCTCGCCTGACACCGGCCCTGACCCCGTAGCGTGGCGGGACCGAACCGCACCCTGGCTGCTGGGCGAGGATCCGTCCATGCTCGCGGTGCTGAGCCTGCTCGCCCAGGTGTCAGAAACCAGCTGTACCGTGCTGCTCACGGGTGAGTCCGGCACGGGCAAGGAACTGGTGGCCCGATCCATCGTTGCTGGCTCGGCCCGCGCCAAGAAGCCGTTCGTGGCGGTGAACTGTGCCGCCATCCCCACCAATCTGGTAGAGTCCGAGCTATTCGGCCACGCCAGAGGCGCGTTCACCGGCGCCAACTCTGCGCGCATGGGCCGCTTCGCCGAAGCCGACGGCGGAACCATCCTGCTCGACGAGATCGGCGACATGGAGCTGGGCGTGCAAGCCAAGCTGCTACGTCTGATCCAAGATGGCGTCTTGCGCCCGGTGGGCGACGAACTGGACCAGCGCATCGACGTGCGCATTCTGGCCGCCACCAACCACAAGCTCGAGAGCGACGTGGCGTCCGGCCGCTTCCGGGCTGATCTCTTCTGGCGCCTCAACGTCATCCCCATCGAGCTGCCCTCCCTGCGCGAGCGTTCGACCGACATCCCGCTTCTGGCTGAGCATTTCGTCAGGTGCTTCAACGAGAAGAATCGGCGCAAGGTCACCGGCATCCACCCCGACGCCATGTTTGCCCTGCAGCACTACTACTGGCCGGGCAACATCCGCGAGCTGGAGAACTTGATCGAACGCACGGTGATTCTCAAAGGCTCGGGCGATATCGTCCCATCCGACCTGCCGCCCAAGCTGCGCAGCGGTCAAGACGGACCGGCAACCCCGGTACCCGCGCCGGTATCGGATCGACAGAGCGACCGGACTGATCTGCGGGCCATCCTGGAATCAGTTGAGGACCGCATGATCGCCGAGGCTCTGGTGCGCACCGGCGGCAACAAGAACCGCGCCGCCGAACTGCTCGGGCTCAACCGCACGACCCTGGTCGAGAAACTGCGCCGCAAGCGCACGATGATGCCACCCGCGGCGTCGTAGTTACCTACTTCAGCTTGGCCAGCGCTTCGCCGATGCGGGTGAGGCCCTTCTCGATATTGGCCTGCGAAGTGGCGTACGACAGGCGCACGTAGCCCGGGGCATAGAAGGCTGATCCGGGAACCACCGCCACCTTGGCCTCTTCGATGAAGTACTCGCACAGGGCGGGATCACCGTCGATGACCTTGCCCGCAGGCGTGCGCCGGCCCACGAATGCGTTGAGGTCAGGGAAGGCATAGAAGGCGCCCTTGGGCTCGACGCATTTGACCCCTGGCATGGCCCGCAGGGTCTTCACCATGTACTGGCGCCGCTTGTCGAATTCTAGCCGCATGCGCTCCAACTCGTCGGTCGGCCCTTCCAAGGCTGCCACGGCTGCCGCCTGGCTGACCGCAGCCGCGTTGGTCGTCGACTGACCTTGCAGAGTCGACATTCCCTCGATAACCGGCAGAGGCGCCACACAGAAACCGATACGCCACCCAGTCATGGCAAAGGCCTTGGAAACCCCGTCCACGATGATGGTGCGCTTGCGCACCTCGGGGCTGAAGGTGGCTGGCTGCACGAAGCGAGCATCGCCGTAGCAAAGGCAGCGATAGATGTCATCCGTGAGCAGCCAGATGTCGTGCCCCACCGCCAGGTCAGCCAGAGCACGCAGTGTCTTCTCGTCATACACCGCACCGGTGGGATTGCTGGGCGACACAATCAGGATGATGCGCGTGCGCGGCGTGATTGCCCGGGCCACGGCCTCGGGGTTGACGATGAATTCGTCTTCCGGCCGGGACACCACTGGCACCGGTTTGGCACCGGCCAGCTTGGCGATCTCGGCGTAGCTCACCCAGTAGGGCGCTGGAATGATGATCTCGTCGCCTTCGTCCAGCAGCACATGGAAGGCGTTGAACAGGGACTGCTTGGCGCCCGCGCTGACCATGACCTCTTTGGGGTTGATCTCGAAACCATGGGCCTTGCCCAGCCAAGCCGCGGCGGCCTTGCGCAGTTGTGGTGTCCCTTCCACGGCGGTGTACTTGGTGGCTCCGGCATCGAGCGCCTTCTTGGCGGCCTCCTTGATGTGAACCGGCGTATCGAAATCCGGCTCGCCCGCGCCAAAGCTGACCACGTCCACGCCCTGTGCCCGCAGCTCCGCCGCCTTGGCGGTCACCTTCAGGGTCATTGATTGCTCAACAACAGACAGACGTTTTGCCAACTTAATCAACAGGTTACCTAAACTTGTTGAACTTTTTCTTTAATGCAGAGAGAACCCCAGGCGGCACCACCCGCCCGATGTCCCCGCCCATCTCCGCCACCTCACGAACCAGCGAAGAGGATACGAAGAAATTGTCCTCGTTGGTCATGAGAAAAATGGTCTCCACCTCCGGCGCGAGTTGCCGGTTCATATGGGCGAACTGGAACTCGTACTCGAAGTCGGCCACGGCTCGTAGGCCGCGGATGACGAACCTTGCACCCCGGCGCCGAACGTAGTCGACGAGCAGTCCGTTGAACGAATCGACCTCAACCCGCGCATCATCCTTCAACGTCTCCAGGATCATGCGCTTGCGCTCCCTGAGCGAAAAGAGCGGCTGCTTGCGCAGGTTGTCGGCCAGTGCCACGACCACCTGGTCGAAGAGCTTGAGCCCACGGCGCACGATGTCCGCATGGCCATTGGTGATGGGATCGAACGTCCCGGGGTAGATGGCAATCGACCGGCGCTGCGACATCTAGGCCAGTCCTCGCTGAGGCCGGTAGAAAGAAACCCCGGTGTCACCATAGAAGCGCCGGTCGGTCATGACCAGAGTGCCGAAAACCTCGGCCGGCAGATGACGCCGCCCATGCTCGACGACGATCACGGCGCCCTCGGCCAGAAGGTCGCTGCCCGCGAGCAGCGCCAAGACCGGGTCCGCTTCATCGGACGCGTAGGGCGGGTCCACAAAGACCCAACCAAAGACCCTGCCCTCGGCCGCACCAGCCATGCGTTGCAGGGCGTGCAGCACACTCGCGCCGATGACACGAGCCCGTCCGGAAAAACCAAGCTCGCGCAGATTCCTATGCAGGGTGCCCAGCGCGCGCGCATCGCGTTCCACGAAGTCAGCCGCCACCGCGCCACGGGAGAGAGCCTCGATCCCAAGAGATCCGGTCCCAGCGAACAGGTCCAGGACAGGGTGCGGGGGTGGCGGCCCCAGGATGTTGAAGATGGCCTCGCGCACCTTCGCCCCCGTGGGCCTTGTCGTAGCTCCACGTGGCGCCCGCAACTTGCGCCCACGGTCAGCGCCGGCAGTGACCCGCATGGCTGGCTTACCTACCGCGTGCAGGGCAGAGTAGTCAACCAGCTGACGCCCAGGCTATTCTGCTCCCCATGGCACATTCTCTGGTTCTCACACCCGCCGTGACGCGGCTCATTGAACTGGCGATCGAGGAAGATCTGGGCCGAGGGGACGCAACCACGCAGGCCCTGGTCGGGCCGGAAGCCACGGCCACAGCCCATCTCGTGGCTCGCCAGCGACTGACCGTGGCGGGACTGGACATTGCCGCCGCAGTCTTCCATCGCCTCGACCCGTCGATCACGATCGAGACCCACATTGCCGACGGCGCTGAGGCCCAGCCTGGAGCTCGCGTGGCGACCTATCGGGGCGCGGCCGCAGCCTTACTGTCGGGTGAACGGACGGCCCTCAATTTCCTGCAGAGGCTCTCGGGAGTTGCCACGCTGACGCGAGCCTTTGTGGCCGCAGCCCAGGGCACCAGCCTGCGCATCACCGACACGCGCAAGACCACTCCGGGGTTTCGCCTGCTGGAAAAATACGCCGTGCGCATGGGCGGGGGCAGCAACCACCGCTTCGACCTGGGCTCGGGCGTTCTCATCAAGGACAACCACGTGGCGCTCGCCGGATCGGTCAGCGAGGCTGTGCGCCGGACCAAGGGCCGGGTGCCTCACAGCCTGAACGTCGAAGTCGAGGTGGACAACCTGGCCCAACTCGACGAAGCCCTGGCCGCGGGTGTGGCCATCATTCTGCTCGACAATTTCACGGACACGGATCTGGGAAAAGCCATGGCCCGGATCCGCGCAGTCAAGCCTCGACCGCTGCTGGAAGTCTCGGGCGGTGTCACCCTGGCGCGCATCCCTGAGCTTGCCCGGCTGGGCGTGGATCTGGTTTCCGTGGGCGCGCTCACCCACTCCGCGCCCGCGGTGGATCTGGCATTGGACATGGAAAAGCCCGCGGGGCCGGTGGCGTGAGCCACGGTGCCTCGGCCGAAAGTGATCTGGCGCCGGAGGCTGTACTGCGGCGGCTCGGCACCCGACGACTCGGCCGAAGGTACGAGTTTCTCGCTGTCTGCGCTTCGACCAATGATGTGGTTCGCGGTCGCGCGGCCGCAGGAGCAGCCGAAGGGTTCCTGGTGGTGGCCGACAGCCAAACCGCCGGTCGCGGCCGGCTCGGGCGCTCGTGGCACTCGCCACCGGGACAGAATCTCTATCTCTCCTTGTTGCTACGCCCTGCCCTGCCTACCCGCCAAGCCGCACCCCTAACCCTGCTGGCCGGAGCGGCGCTGGCGCACACACTGGCCGAGGCCGGGGCGAGACCGCGTTTGCGCTGGCCCAACGATCTGCTGGTTCCCGCGGCGGAAGGGCTTCGCAAGGTTGCCGGCATCCTGAGCGAGATGGCGAGCGACGGTGAGTGGGTTCGCCACATCGTGCTGGGTATCGGCCTGAATGTGAACGGCCTGGAATTCCCACCTGACCTCGCGGAACGCGCAACATCGCTGCGCCTGGCGCTCGGGCACGCCTGCGACCGCGCCCAGTTGCTCGTCGATTTCTTGGCAGCCTTCGAGCCCATCTATGACGATTTCTTGGCCCGCGGCCCCGCGTCGGGCCTAGAGGAGTGGCGTCGCCATGCCGATCTCGGCCGCATGTGCCGCATCGATTGCGATGGCGCCAAGGTCGAGGGGATCGCCACAGACATCGACGACGACGGCGCCCTGCTGGTGCGTGACGACGCGGGACAGATCCACCGACTTGTGTCGGGAGAAACTAGCTAGCGCGAGACCGCGCGCTATGCTGCGCCCACTTTGACCATCGCCCAGTCTATCGTTCTCGGCATCATTCAGGGACTCACCGAGTTTCTGCCCATTTCTTCGACGGCGCACCTGCGGATCGCGCCGGCCTTGTTCGGCTGGCCAGACGCCGGGGCTGCCTTCACCGCGGTCCTCCAGCTAGGCACCCTGCTGGCTGTGATCCTCTTCTTCTTGCGCGACCTTTCCGGCATGGTGACCGCGTTGGCCGATTCCAAGCGGCGGCGCGGACCCGAGGGCCGCATGGCGCTCTATCTTGTGGTGGGCACCGTGCCCATTGGAATCGCCGGCGTGCTCTTGAGACACCTGGTGGAGGGCCCGCTGCGCACGCTCGCGGTCATTGGCACCTCGCTCATCGTGGTCGGCCTGGTGATGGCCCTGGTGGAACGCCTGGCGCGCCACGAGCGCGCCATGGAGTCGCTCACACTGCGCGACGCTCTCCTCATCGGACTGGGGCAAACCCTGGCCCTGGTGCCTGGCGTTTCGCGTTCCGGAATTACCCTCGCCGCCGGCATGGCCATCGGCCTGCGGCGCGACGCAGCCGCCCGCTTCTCGTTTCTGCTGTCGATTCCAGCGGTGGCTGCTGCGGCTGTCTTCGAGCTTCCCAAGTTGCTGCACAATCACGACGTGGGAATCTCGGCCCTGCTCACTGGCCTGGCCGCTGCTGGCGTGTCAGGATACCTGTGCATTCGATGGCTCCTGCGCTTCCTCCGAACACGAACCACGTACTCCTTCGTCATCTACCGAGTCGCGCTTGGGCTCTCACTTCTCGGCGCCGTTCTCGCGGGGAAGCTGGCGTAGTGAGATTCGGTGCGTACCACGGCCTCCTGTGGTTATCGCGAGATGGACTCAACTCCTACCTGGACAGGTCAGGTAGGGATCGGTATTCTTCGTGTTCTTGTTGACAAGAACTTTTCGCAAGGCTGGGCCCATAGCTCAGCGGTCAGAGCTGGCGGCTCATAACCGCTCGGTCCCTGGTTCGAATCCAGGTGGGCCCACTCGACCCACAGCCGCCGGAA
>Ga0265316_10000208_pt1 | contig 68236 bp, 66 predicted proteins | sample 4522metaG_FD_202092 | JGI IMG/M metagenome (GOLD analysis project Ga0265316, IMG submission 202092) | Rhizosphere microbial communities from Carex aquatilis grown in University of Washington, Seatle, WA, United States - 4-5-22 metaG | ecosystem: Host-associated > Plants > Roots > Rhizosphere >... | reverse complement strand
CTCTTTCCGCCTTTCTTTGTCATGCGTCCCATCTTCCCGCTTGTTCCGAAAGAGCCCAGGCCGATGGTCCCCTCTTGTTCTTGCGAAGCTTGGCCGGTCGGCGCTTGCTGCTTGTCGAGTTCGCGGAAGTCTTTGGCGCCGAAGGATTTTCTGACCTTGCTGTCCCAATAGCCGGCCGCACGCGCGAGCTTCGCCTTCTTCGCGGCGAGCGACGCTTCGTTGTTCCGAGGACCCTTGAGGGCAGCTGGCGGAATCAGCTCGGCCTCCGGCAGCACCACCTGCGGCTCGCCCTGTGCTTGGGCTTGCGCCGGCGGCGGCGGCGGTGCCACCGCGTTGTCTTTCGGCGCCCGATTGGCGTTCAGTGCCGCCGGTGGGGCCGCGCTCCCGCTCAGCCATAGGCCGGATCCGCTGGCGAGGGCCAGCGTCAGCAAACCCGCCCCTGCCCAGGCCACCTGACGGCGCACCGTACGTCTCGGCCGAAACGCACGAGCCAGCACGGCGCGCGCAGCGCTTGCCGATGTCAGACGCTGCGCTGGATCGGGTTGCAAGAGTCGCAGGATGGCCTCATCGACCTTGGCCGATAGATCCTTGCGCCGTCGATGCAGGGGGGGAAATGCGCCTTCGGGACGCTCCCCCGCAAGGGATTCGTACAGCATCACACCCACGGAATAGAGATCGCTGCGCGCATCCACCGCGCGACCGGCGCGTTGCTCGGGCGACATATAGGGAAAGGTGCCCAGAATCGCGCTGGTTCGGGTGAGCTGGGTCTTGCGGGAAACGGTTTCGAGATCCAGGTGTGCCACGCCGAAATCGGCCAGGCGTGCCCCGTCGGCCGCCAGCAGGACGTTGGCCGGCTTGAGATCGCGGTGTACGACGCCCCGGCCGTGCGCGTGGTCGAGTGCCTCCAGCAGGCGCAGGAAGATCCCGCGCGCTTCGTCCAGGCCGAGGGGACCCTTGCCGAGTCGCTGGGCCAGGGTGGGACCATCGACCAGATCCATGGCGAACCAGGGAACCCCCTGGTTTTCGCCGTGCGACCTGACCTTCACGATGCCGGGGTGGTCAAGCTTTTCGAGCAGCGCAACCTCGCGCTCGAAGCGCGCCACGAGTTCTGGCTCGGCGGCCAAGCTGGGCGAAAGGAATTTGACCGCCAGCAACGGATCGCCCTGCCGCGCCGGACGCGCGCGGTACACGGTTCCCATGCCGCCCGCGCCGATCATCTCCTCCACCACCATCCCTTTGATGGTCGTCCCAACCCAGCTGCGCTCTGCCACGAAACGGGGCTTGCCGACCAGGGTTTCAAGGCGGGCGGCATCTACCTCAACCTGACAGCCGGGACAGAGCAGCGAGGCCGCACCCGCAGTCAGGCCGGGCAGAGGCGTCTGGCAGGCGGGGCACAGCAGACCGACAGCAGGTGAAACAGGCACCCATTTATCTTACTACCAAGAAGCGCCGGGCGTGTATCACACCCAGATGTCGATCCGCAGGTCGGCGATCTTCTTGTCAAGGGTGGGCCGGCTGATGCCGAGCAACCGCGCTGCATGGCTCTTCACGCCACGGGCGCGGCGGAGCGCGGTTTCGATGTTGGCCCTTTCCACCCGCGCCACGGCGTCGGCGAGCCGCTCGTCGGGTGCGGGTGTGCCCCGATCCAAGGCTGGACGCATCCCGTGGCCCAAGGCCGCCCGCACGTCATCCTGGTCGATAGGGCCGGGATCATGGGGGTCGCGTATCACCAGGATACGTTCGAGAATGTTGCCCAGTTCGCGCACATTTCCCGGATAATCCCATCCCAGCAGCGCAGCTTCAGCAGCGGGACAGAGCTGCGGGTTGCGCAGCCCGAGCCGCCGGGCAATCCGTTCGAGCAGGGCGCGGGCGAGAAGCGGAATGTCGTCTTGGCGTTCGCGCAAAGGCGGCAGGCTGATGGAAAGGACATTGAGGCGGAAGAAGAGATCCTCGCGAAACAGGCCGTCGCGCACCCTTTCCGAAAGGTCACGATGGGTGGCCGCAATCACGCGCACGTCGATCTGCCGGGGCAGGCTGGCCCCCACCCGCACCACCGCCCGTTCCTGCAGCACACGCAACAGCGTCACTTGCAGGGCCGGCGCGAGATCGCCGATTTCGTCGAGAAAAAGGGTGCCGCCGTCGGCTGATTCAAAGGCGCCCAACCTTGTGGCCGTGGCACCGGTGAAGGCACCTCGTTCGTGGCCAAAGAGCTCGCTTTCGGCGAGATTCTCGGCGATTGCGCCGCAGTTGACCGCAATGAAAGGACTCGCCTTGCGTCGGCTTTGCGCGTGGATGAGGCGCGCAATCTCCTCTTTGCCGGTTCCGGTTTCGCCGAGCAGAACCAGCGTGGAATCCACGCGCGCGGCTGCCATGGCCACGCGCACGGCCGCAGCAAAGGCCGGGCTGGTGCCGACCGGTGCCGTCGCGGGAAGTGCAGGCGGTGCCGGGTTGTGTTCCGCCAGGCGCAAGGTGGCGAGATGGCCCACTGTTTCGAGCCAAAGCAAATCGGCCACGCAGAAGGGGTTTGCGGATTCACGATCCACATGCAGAAATCCGCACGGCCTTTCTGACGGCCGTCCCCATGGAACCACCATGACTGAACGCAAACCTTGCTCGACCACACTGCGGGCGCCGCGCAGCTCGCGGCTCGCCATGGCGTCCTCGACCAGCACGCCGCCCTTGCTGGCCGCGGCGAGTTTGAGCAGGGTTCGCGAAATCGAGATAACCGTTTCCTTACCTCGGGTGGCCAAGGGCACGATGCGTTCGCGCTCTTCCTTGCCGTCACCGCGCAAGGTGCGCAGAAACACGGTCGCGCGGCGGGGTTTCAGGGTGACTTCCAGAGCGTCGAGAATCGCCGAAGCGGTCTCCTCTTCATTTCTTGTGCCGCCGAGACGGGACGCCAGCGCGCACAGACTGGGAAGGCCGGCGAGGGTCGCGTGGGCTGCGGTCGCGTGACCCGCACTGGTGGGCGCGCGTGCGTCGGTGCCAACCACAACGGTTCCCTCGCCATAGCGGGCGTTGCACACATCTCCGTCGTCCCCCGCCAAGAGCAGCAACGTGTCGCCGATGGCGATCTCGTCGCCTTCGGCGAGAAGAGTGGGTCCGCTAATGACGGCCCCGTTGACGAAGGTACCATTCTGGCTACCGAGATCTTCGATGCAGGCGCGCGGCTCGGTCGCATCGATGCGGCAGTGTTCGCGCGAAACCTTTCCATCCACCAGTTGCACATCGGCGGTGGCGCCGCGGCCGATGATCAAACGATTCTGCAACGGGATACGCAGCCCCTGTTTGGGTCCAAAGAGAGCGAGCAATGCCAGCATAGGAGCTATCTTACCGGGTCGTGTCCTTCTTGTGTCCCTATTGGGGCAGGATGTGCAGCAAGGCCCGTGGGTGCGCCCTTAACCAAGCGGCGATGGTGCGAATCTCTGGATCGCTGGCCACGGCGATGCAGCCCCAGGTCCAATCGGTGCTGGTGTTGCTGGCGCCGTCGTTCACATTGGCGCGGGGCGGTCCGTGAATGCCGACCGCGGTTCCGGTGAATCCCATCGCGATCTGCTGGGGGGTGGGATAGCCGACCGGGATGAACGTCCCATAGTTCGACGAAGGACGGGGTGCCCCCAGCGGATACACGCCGAGGGGTGTGCGGTGATCCCCTTGCTGGCGCTTGCCGATACCGCCGATGCCCAGGGCAACAGCAAATTCCTGCTGGGTCTTGCCGTGCTCACACAGGTTCAGCGTCCGTGTGGCAACGTTCACGACCATCGCGATCTCGTGGGCGGTGCAAGACTGTGAGGGTTTCGCGTTGGCCTCGCCGCTTTGTCCGTAGCCAAGCGACAGAGCCAGGATGACAGGCAGAATACGCATGATGTCTCCCCGCCCGGAGGGAAATTCCCCGATGGGAACTCCAGGCTTGGAGACAGCTTTCGCAAGTCCGATGCCGCCCGACGAAGGCGGCCGTCCGTCAGCAAAACCGCGGAGTTGGCAGCGTCGGGGCGCAAGACCGGTGCCGGAACCACGGCAACTTGTAAGGAGGCTTTACAAGGACCGATTTCCACAACCGGCGTCGTTTGGGCGTACCATGAGGCTCCCATGAGCGAAACAACATTGGATCAGATGCTGAAAAAATGGATGGTTGCTTTCGAGCGCTACCAGCAGGCCGACGGCATCATCACCGATATGGACCTTGCCCTCTATCTGGTCTATCTGTCCGTGCAGAACTGCCTGGATGTCCGGGGAGACATTGCCGAACTGGGCGTATTCCGAGGTGGCCCGTTTGCCCTGATGACCACCACGCTCAAGAATGACGAGCGCGCGCATGCCATCGACGTGTTTGACCTCTACTTTCGGCATCCACAGCCCGAACGGCGATTTGGCAATGACCCCAATGTTTTCAAGGAGACGGTTCAGCGCATCGCTGGCGCCGATGTCCACTACTCCACTGTGCGGGCCGATAGCCGCATTCCCGAGGAAGCGGCGCGCGTGATCCACGAGGTCGGCACCGACTGCAGGTTCTTTCACGTGGACGGGGACCACCGACTGGCGAACATTCGCGCCGATATCCCGACTGCCGCGGCGTGCGTCGCCAAGAACAGCAAGCCCATCATCGTTGTCGACGATACGTTTGCAAGCACGATGCCCGAGGTGACCGAGGGCTTGTACGAATTCCTGCGGGCGCGCCCCGACTTCGCAGTGTTCTTGACGTCGGTCAAGAAGACCTTCATTTGCCGCAAGAACGACCACGACTTCTATGCCGCCTGCGCCATTCGATTCTTCAAGAAGGCGCTGTCCAAAAGCCCGGAACGGATCGAGGTCAGGCATGTCAACGGCGACCCTTGCGTTGTCTTGCGCGCCGACGGCCCGGCCGAGGTCGGCGATTTCACGCTGGACTCGGTTCGCGAGCTGGCCGCGCGGACGCCCAAGCTTCCGCGCGTCGCCGAAGACCGGAAGTGATTGGCAGAACTAGGGCAAAACGGAATCGCCCCAGCAGTCGAGGCTGCCGTCGCTGCGCACTCCGCACGCGTGGTCCCAGCCGAGCGCGATCTGGGTGAACGGGCCGGCGGGAGGGATCGTTTTCCCCGCGCCGTTAGTGCCCCAGCAGGCGACGCTGCTGTCGCTGCGCAGCCCGCAGGTATAGGCAAAACCGGCGGAGATTTGGGTGAATGTGCCGGTCGGGGGCTTGGATTCTCGATAGAAATTGTCGCCCCAGCAGGTGGCGGTGCCATCGGTCCGCAGTCCGCACGTGTGTGCCTGGCCGGCGGAGATCTGAGTGAACGTGCCTGTTGGTGGTGTGGACTGGCCGCGTTCGTTGTCACCCCAGCAGGCCACGGTGCCGTCGATGCGCAGCCCGCAGGTATGGTGCGAGCCGGCGGAAATCTGGGTGAACGTGCCTGCCGGCGGCGTGGACTGGCCATAGACAGCGTTGTCACCCCAGCAGGCGACGCTGCCGTCATCCCGTAAGCCGCAACTGTGGATGAGGCCGGTGCAGATCTGAACGAAGGCCCCGGCCGGCGGCGTCGACTCGCCGGAACCGTTGTCGCCCCAGCAGGACGCGCTGCCATCGGTCTGCAACGCGCAGGTATGCGCCCCACCGGCAGAAATCTGGGTGAATGTTCCTGCGGGCGGCGAGGATTTCCCGAAGTAGTTGTCGCCCCAGCAGAACGCGCTGCCATCGGTCCGCAGCCCGCAGGTATTGTATGTACCGGCTGAAACCTGACGGAATGTGCCTGACGCGGGCATGGCCTGTTCGTAGCCGCCATATCCCCAGCAAAGGGCTGTGCCGTCGGCCTGCAGCCCGCAGGTGTTCGCGTGGCCGGCAGAGATCTGCGTGAAGATTCCCGTCGGGGGACTGGCCTGCCCGTTAGAGTCTTCGCCCCAGCAAAGGGCGACCCCATCGCTCCGCAAACCGCACGCGTGCTGCTGGCCGGTGGAAATCTGGGTGAAGGTTCCCGCCGGTGGCGAGGCTTGCCCGAAGTCGTTGGTGCCCCAGCAAGAGATGGTGCCGTTGGCGCGCAGCCCGCAGGTGAACCTGAACCGCGCCGAAACCTGAATGAAGGCGCCGGCCGGCACCGTACATTGCCCATACTCGTTGGTTCCCCAGCAATTGATGCTGCCATCGGCCCGCAACCCGCAGGTGTGGCCCTCGCCGGTGGAGATCTGCGTGAACGTCCCGGCCGGTGGCGAGGATTCTCCGTCGGAGTTGGAGCCCCAGCACGAAGCGGTGCCGTCAGGCCGCAGGGCACAGGTGCTGTACGAGCCGGCGGAGATCTGGGTGAACGTCTCTGGCCGCGCCGTGGACTGCCCGAAGGAATTGTCGCCCCAGCACACGGCGCTGCCGTCCGTCCGCAGCCCGCAGATGTGGGTGCCGCCGGCCGAGATTTGAGTGAAGGGGCCGGCCGGGGGTTCTGCCTGGCCACGGAAGTCGTCGCCCCAACAGACCACGCTGCCGTCAGGTCGCAGCCCGCACGAAAAAATCGCGCCAGCCGCAACCTGGGTGAAAGGACCCGCCAGGGTCGTCGTGCTTCCTCCTCCATGGCCCTTGTCGACACCGCTGTCCGGCCCCGCGCTGCCGCTGTCCGAACCCATCCCAGCATCCGCGCGGTACCTGGAATTGGCCCCCGATGCGCCGATCATCGGAGATCGGCCGCACGCCAACGAAATCAGAAATGCCAGCAGGCCAGCGCCAGGCATCCAGGGACAGCTACGGTTTCCATGCTTGCTCACAGAGGCATTGTAGCGCCATCACAGGCCCGTCGACTTTGTTTGCGAGGGGTTAATCCTGTCCACGACGTAGCGCTGGCGTTTTGTTCTACAATGGTGAGCAACCGGACCTACGCTTCATGACTTTCCCCCGCGCCCAACTCGACGAAATCCTGCACCGCCTCTTCATCAACGCGCCAGCGACCGGCCTGCGCGACGAGGATCGGCGCAAGTCCGATGAAATGGCGGGCCTGCTGACGGAGGTGGCAGCGGCGGTGAAGCGCCGGGCTGCCAAGCGCGAATTGGTGTTGGTGGACGCGGCGGCGGGCAAGGCCTGCGTGGGCCTGTTGGCCGCAGAGTTGATCTTGGCGCCGCGGGGCCAGCCTGCACGCCTGCGGGTGATCGAGCGCGATCCCGCGCGCGTGGCGGCCTGTCGCGATGCCATCACGCGCCTGAGCGCGCCGAGCGTTGCCGTTGAAATTGTGGCAGCGGACGTCGCGGATGCGGCGGCCTGGCCCAGCGAACCTGATCTAGTGATTGCGTTGCACGCCTGCAGCCAGGCCTCTGACCTGATCATTGACCAGGCGCTGGCCGTGCGCGCGCGCACCCTGCTACTGGTTCCCTGTTGCACATCGAAAAGCGTTTCCGCGGCTGGGTTGGCCAAGCGCCATGCCGAACAACTGGGGTTGCCCCGCCACGCCGAAGTGCGCCGCCGCTTTATCCAGGCGATTGTGGATGCCGAACGCACCTTGCGCCTGGAGGCTGCGGGCTGGCAGACCACGGTGGTCAACTTCGTGCCGCCCACTGTGTCCCCGCACAATCTCGTCTGGCGCGCCCTGCGCGTAGGCGAGCCCGGCCGCATGGCTGCAGCAGCGGAGCAGTTGGCCCGGCTGCGAGGACGATCGTAGCGTTCAGTCGGCGTGCAAACGTTCAAGCACGGTGGGGCCGCGCCGATGCTGTCCCTATCCCCGAAAACTTGCGACGCTAGTCTTGCGCGCGCGCCCAGTCCTCGACTTCTAGGCTGGGGACTCTGGTCATGTCGTCCAGGTTCGCGGTGACGAGGATTGCTCCCTCGGCCAAGGCATGAGCAGCGATCGCCGCGTCGAAGTCCTCGATGCGATGGCCTTTGCGCTCGAGTGTGGCCTTGATCAATCCGAACTGCTCGCTCACCGCGTCCGTCCATGGGCTCCTCGCCAGCTCCGATCGCACAAGGTCAAAGCGACCTTCAAGCGCTGCTCGCCGCTTCGATCGTGGCAGCCGTTCGATCCCATAGGCAATCTCAGCGATGGTCGGCTGTGGAATCGCTGCATCGCCCTTGTTGAGCGCCTGCAACCGCTTCACCACGCGTGGATCCCCCTTCATCAGAGCGGAAACCGCGTTCGTGTCGAGAATGTATCTCACAGTCGCCTCGCCGGCTTTGATTGCCGTGCCTTTCGAACTGCTTGCAGCAGATCATCAACATCGCTTGCCGTCTCACTATCGACGTCCGATAGCCGCGCGAAGAAGCCAGGCGACCAGTCTGCTCCCCCCTGGAGATCATGCTCAAGCGCTCGAAGCACGAGTTGGTTACGACTTATGCGTAGCGCGCGCGCTTTCCTGTCAACCGCTTCCAGCAGGGTCCTCGGCAAATGTACGCTTGTCGCCATGAATATACTCGCGAGTATACTCAGATGGCTTGGGCCCCGCAAGGCCTGTCTCCGCGCTGGGATGCCTGCGGTCCGCCCTCTCCCCGCGACATCCCCGACATCCCCACCCAGGTTGATTTGCGACATCCCCGACATCCCCACCCAGGTTGATTTGCGACATCCCCACCCAGGTTGATTTCCAAGCAACTTCCGCCGTCGGCTTCCGATAACAGAGCATGTCCCTTCCCCGCGAAGTCCTGCCTGGCCGCACCTACATGATCACGCGTCGCTGCTCCGAGCGCCGATTCCTGCTGCGCCCGGATCATGAGACAAACAACGCCTTCATTTATTGCTTGGCCGTCGCTGCCCAGCGATTCGGCATCCAGGTCATCTTCACCTACGCCGCAGCAAATCACCATCACACGGGCATTTTCGACCCCGAGGGTCGCTTCCCGGATTTCATGGCGTACTTTCACAAGTACGTCGCTAAGTGCCAGAACGCCCTGCGCGGCCGCTTTGAAAACTTCTGGTCCTCCGAACACGCCAGCGTCGTACGGTTGGTCGAACGCGATGACATCCTGAAAAAGATGATCTACGCCCTGACCAATCCAGTGAAAGACCCGCTGGTCGAGCACGTCTGGGAGTGGCCCGGCGTGAACTCCTACGGCGCGACTGTCGACGGCACGAGCCTCACGGCAACCAGGCCTGCCCATTTCTTTCGCAAAGACGGCACGATGCCCGAGACGGTCACGCTGACTCTCGCTCGGCCACAGGGCTTTGAGGAGATGTCCGACAAGGAATTCGCTGCTCTCATCAAAACGCGCGTGACTGCCGCGGAAGATCTCGCCGCGGCCGACCGTCGCGCCAAGGGCATCAATGTCCTCGGACGCGAGCGCATCTTGAAACAGGATTGGCGTGCCCGGCCCAAGAGCGCCGAGCCCCGGTTCAATCTCAGCCCACGCGTGGCCGCCATGAACGAATGGGCCCGCAGCGAGGCCCTCACCCGCAACACGCAGTTCCTTGCCGCCTATGTCGCCGCCAAGAACGACTTCGCCAAGGGTTTGCGCGATGTGGTCTTTCCCGCCGGCACCTGGTGGTTGCGGAAACATGTGAAAGTCCGGTGTGCAGAAGCTGTACATGCATCGGCGTAGAACAAACGCTGACCGTGGCCTTGGCGCCGAACGCGCCAAGGACGACCTGCGTCCCGCGGCGGTGCTTGGCCGAGTCTTGGCCCGCAGACGACCCGCCGCAGACGCGCAATCGCCGATCTCTGGCTCAGAAGCCCGGCTGTCAGCCGAACTGTCGCCTGCTTCCAGGGACGTCCTGACACCTGGCCACCTCGCCCGGTGCCAGCTCAACAAATCAACCTGGTTCAGGGATCGTCGGCCAGGAGCCCGGCTGTCAGCCGAACTGTCGCCTGCTTCCAGGGACGTCCTGACACCTGGCCACCTCGCCCGGTGCCAGCTCAACAAATCAACCTGGTTCAGGGATCGTCAACCTCGTAGGAGCTCAACAAATCAACCTGGTTCAGGGATCGTCAACCTGGTTCAGGGATCGTCGATGCATAGACTTGCGGTTTGCGTTTCGGCTATGCTCTCAGGGCAGGATGGAACGATTGCATAGGTCCCACGGAACCGGACACTTCACCCCCGCGGAGTTCAAGTCGATTGGACCCGACTGCGTGTTCGAGCCTGGCGTGCTGGTCTTCCACCCGGAGACCGTTTCGCTGGGAGCGAACGTATACGTTGGTCACTACACGATTCTAAAGGGTTACTACAAGAATGAGATGCGCATCGGGGATCGCACGTGGATCGGGCAACAGTGCTTCCTGCATTCGGCCGGCGGGATCACGATTGGCAAGAGCGTGGGTATCGGACCAGGGGTGAAGATTCTCACCTCCGCACATGCCGAGGGGGGACGGGAAAGTCCCATTCTGTTCTCTCCCATCGAAACCGCTCCCGTGGTGGTGGAAGACGACGCCGACCTCGGTATCAACTCGGTGATCCTCCCTGGTGTGACGGTAGGCCGTGGCGCCATTGTGGGCGCTGGTGCTGTGGTCACTCACGACGTTCCGGCGTATGCCGTTGTCGCGGGGGTTCCGGCCAAGGTGCTAAGGCTGCGCCCGTGAATCTTCCATTGTCTCTTGTGGTGTTCGCCTACAACGAGGAACCCAATATTCCGAGCGTGCTCCCCGATATTCTCGCGTGGCTGCGCGGGCACGGAGAGGACTACGAACTCATCTTCGTGAACGACGGGAGCACCGATCGTACACTTCCTCTTGCCCGTGACGTTCTTGCAAACGATCCCAGGACAAAGATTGTTTCCCACGACCGAAATCTCGGCATCGGGGCCGCTCTCAAGACCGGCGTGAGATCGGCCACCCTCCCCTGGGTGTCCTTTCTGCCTTGCGATGGCCAGATCCCTGCGAGTGAACTCGATCGACTCTGCTGTGCGGTGAACTGTGAGAACGTGACGGTTGCCTTCTCGGTGTACCGTGCCCGTGACGACGGGTTCCTTCGAAAAGTACTGTCCCTTGGTGTGCGAGGGCTAATCCTGGCGATCCACGGTGTGGTGATGCGCTCGGATGGCCCGTACCTGTTTCGCAGGGAAATATTCGACCCCGATCTCCTCGCGCCCGACAGCTTCTTCTTGAACTTCGAGTTCCCCATCCGGGTGTTTCGCTCGGGCGAACGCTACTCCACCGTCACCATCGACTGCGTGCCCCGGCTCAGGGGAGCGAGCAAGAGCGCAGGTCTCAAACGTATTGTGGACGTGGCGAAAGATCTTCTTGGGTTGCGCTGGCGGCTCTGGCAGGGACGTTAGGGCTCGTCAGTGTTCGCCTATTGGCAGAAAGCAACTTCGACGTTGTAGGCTTCCGTGTCTGTGGTGTTGCCGGTCATGTCGTAGTATTCGAAGGCTGCAGCACCGAATCCAGAATCCGCGACCGCAACCACCGGGGTCCAGGTCTGCAGGTTGGCCTTCTGGCCCAGCTTGACCTGCGGCTGCCAGGCAGCCCCTTGCAGCCGTCGCGCGTACGTACCCCAGGTGGCGTCGTTGATCTTCTTGGCCCATACCACCAGCACGTTTCCAACCGCATCCACGGCCAGTTTTGGTTCAGCCATTTCGTCAATGCTGTCCGACGCCACGTTGTCGGTCTCAAGCGGCGTGATGTCGCTCCAGATTCCGCCCACCTTGCCGTGCAGGGCCATGAGGTTGTACGCGCCCGTGGCGATGGCTTGTGACCAAGCCACCGTGACGAAGCCGTTGTTGTCCAGCGCCGCCGTCACCAACAGGAACTCCTTGTTGTCCTTGATTTTCTGCGGCGAGCTCCAAGTGCCCGAGGTCTTGTAGGTCGAGGCCCAAAGCGCCCCCATGTCCCACCACACGACCACGGCATCGCTGCTGGCATTCATCGCTGCGGACCGGTAGCCGATGCCGGTGCTCGGATCGCTGCCGATAATCTGCGGCGCGGTTCTGGTCGCGCCGATCAGGTTCACGACCCCGACGGCAAGCCCAGTTCCGGCGTCGCTGGGCTCGGCCTCGTCCAGCACCAGCACCCCATCCCCGGTGCCGCCGATGACCAATTGCGAGTTCGGGGCGTAATAGCGCGTGCTGTTGGGACTGGTAGGGGCGACCACCGGATCGGGATTGGCTTTCCACGAGGTCCCGTCGAAGTAGGCGGTGAACAGCCCCACCAGGCCCGTGGTGTCGGCCGTGTCTACGGAAAGCGAATAGGCCAGACGGGCCACGCCGTTGCGGGCAACGGCCAGATGCAGCTCCCTCGTTCCATCCCAGTCGTTTACCACCGTCCCGGGGGCGATCTGTTGCGGAGGCGACCAGGCCTTCCCGTCACTGGAATGGCTGACCCACACCCCTGGCAAGCTTGGATCGCTGACACTGCTGCCCTGATACCAGGTCGCGATGATGTGGCCGGCTGCGTCCGTCCCAATTCCCACACCATCGGGCGAGCCACGATTCTCGATGGTCTTGCTGGCGTCCCATGTGCCGCTTTGCCGATCAAAGCGCTGCACCTTCACCGCAGTCTCCTCGGACCAAGCGACAAAGACGTTCTCCGCAAGCGGCTCGACAGCCACGACGGGGTCATACGACCTAGACAAGATGTCGTTCTCCACGTTGGTGGCGGGTTGCCAGGCCAAGGCCGGCGCCGCATCGGGCGTGGCGTCCGCTTGTGCAGACGCGGCGTCCCCGGGGCTGTCAACCCCAGGCCCGTCGAAAGCAGGCAAAGGAGCGTCCAGAACGCCGGCGTCGACTGTCACGCCGCCGTCCGCACCAGGAAGGACGGAATCGGGACTATTGCCATCGGCAGCGCCACTGTCGAGCGCGACCGGCACGGTATCCACGCCTCCTCCGTCAACGGCCGGACCGTCGATGTTGCCGCCGTCGAGACCAACCGCGTTCGCGTCCGAGATCTCGAGATCCGGCAGGGCATCGGCACCCGCGGGCGGCCCTCCGTCGGGAACCACGACGCTGGTCTCCAGGGTCATATTGACCGGGCCGTTGGTCTGACCAGCGACGATCGGGACGTCCGGCGCCGAAGCAATTTCCTGCGCGCCTCCGGCCACGCCTGTCGCCGTTATGCTGACAGTGCCAACCGCGCTGTCGGGCAGATACACGCCCGCGTGCAAAATCGCGCCCTGCGCAGGCCAGGCGAAATCGGTCACACCGATCCGAACGGTGCCCTTCGTGACCGTCAGGGACACGGAACCAGGGGCCGGTACCTCCAGGCCCAGCGAGACGTCGACCAAGAGCAAGGTCTTCTTGTCACTGGAGCATGCAGCAGCCCAAATCGCTGCCAGAAGAATCAGGGCCCGTTTGCCGGCGGTTCCAGCTAGCCAGTTCATTAGTGGCCTCCTAGGTTCTTGCAGTCAGATCCCGACGGACACTGACTGGAATGCGAAAACACCCCGGCGCCGTACAGAGCGCCTGCCACTGCCACCACAGCCACGGCACCCACCACGCCCCAGAACCAGCCGCGCTTGTAGAAGGGCGCGGACGCTTCCGGCGTGGGCGCCGCGGGCGTTGTGGTCAGGCTGACGGCGTGGGTCCCTTGCGACGCTTCCACAGGCGGCGCGGCTGGCACAGGGATCGGAGGCGGCGGGGGCGCCGCTGCGCGCGCCGCTTGCTCGTCCTGCTTCTTCTTGAGGTCCTGCATCTCGGCGATGTAGCCATCGACTTCTTTCCTTTCGGACGGCGAAACGTCCTTGGCTTGCCTCAGGTAGTCGCGGAAGGAGTTGATGGCTTTGTCGGGCTGCTGCAGATTCTGATAGCAACGCCCAATGTTGCGTAGATAAGTGGGATGCAGTTTCTCCGCGTACAGCTTGGCGAATAGGTCCAGCGCTTCGTCATAGCGTCCTTCGGCAAAGGCCTCGCGCGCCTTGATCTCACGCTTGTCTTTGCTCTTCGACGCCGCGAAGGTGGCGACGGGCGGCGCGAAGGCACACACCAGCACGGTCCCGGCGAGCAGAATCCGCATCACCCGCGCGCACAGCGCCCCGCGCGCGCGACGAACAACTGTTTGGGCCATCAGCGTAGGCTGTTTCACGTTTTCCTCTCCGTGGTTCTGACCGTCATCCCGTCGGCACCCATTGCGCAGCCCATTCCGTCGGCGGCCAGGCTTGCGGCGCCCCGGCCCACAAGCTGTTTGAGCGCTTCGTTGCGGCTGCTCTTCATGGGTGTCCGGGCTTATAGCGCCCTCTCCCGGCAAGAGAAAGGGCGAATCCGCGCCCGGAAAGACCCGGTCTCCTGGACCGACGCTGGTTACGCGAGCATGAGAATGCGGGCGAGATCACGACTGCCGGGGCGACATAAGAAGTGCGACAGAGGGTCCCTGCCATTGGAAAATCCTACGACGGTGATCAAGCCAGCGGGGCTGGTAACACACTTACTACGGTCTCACCTCGGGTCCGTCGATTGCCCTGCGCCGGTCCATGATCACCAGCTTCTGCCAGATTTTTCCGATCAGTCCTGCTGTGAGATCCTCGAGATCATCAACTGCGTCGAGAATCACGGGATCGGCAAGCCCTTCGGCGTAGAGCGCCGCCACTTTGCCAACCAGGGCCAGCAGCTCGCAGGAATAGTCCAGGTAGCGCCGAAGCTCGGCTTCGCCGAGAGTGCGTTGAGGCGACGAAGCGGTTGGGGGCGCCCCGATCAGGATGGCCTCTGGATCCTTGGTGAGCTGATGCATGTCAACGATATGGGCGACGGTTCTCAGCTTGTGAACCATGCGAAGGGTGCGATCGCGCTTCAAGCGATCCTCGATCTTGAAAAGGAAGAAGATGCCGGTGCCGAGAAAAAACAGGATGCCCAAGGTCGCTTCGGTTGCCTGCATCAGCTCCGCAAAGGCTGTGACCTGAAAGTTCACGTGCAGGTGGCGCATGGCAATGGCGAGTACGGACAAGCCGGCCAGGACGAGGAGTGAGACTCCGACTCGCAGGGGGATGTTCGGGCGTCGCAGTCGGTCCACTTCGGTGATGGATTCGCGGGTGATCTCGGCAAGTCGAGCCGCCAGTTTTCTGAGACTCGCATCGGGGAACCGCTCCCGAATGCGCTGTTCGAGCCGCTCCGCCGTTCTCAGGATCTCGCCTGCGTCCAGTCGTTCGTACATGCGCTTGCCCTAAATGCCTCGCGGAAAGCCGTCTGGCCAAACAAAATCCGACCCATTCGAGACGGTGCAGACCCCAAACCTCATGAATGCGGCTCTTGTCTTCGCCTTTTCGGACCCCGAGGATAACCATGAATGTCACTTCGTCCGTCGCCCCTTTCGGTTCCATTCTGATTGTTCCCGCCTTGCTGCTGGCTTTCGCGGCATGCGGCAACTCCAACGGCGCAAGAAGCTTGAGCCCCGATGCCGACGCTGGGTCTTTGGGGAGCTCGGGGGGAGCGTCTGGATTGGGCGGTTCTAGCTCCAGTTCTGGCGGATCGAGTTCCAGCGCCGGCATGACGGGAATGGACTCCGGTGGGTCCAACGCGGGCGGCGCAAGTTTGGGCGGCGCCGGCTCCGGTGGGTCCAGCTCAGGCGGGTCTGCCTCCGGTGGCTCCATGTCGGGCGGGTCCAGCGCAGGCGGATCCGCTCCCGGCGGCTCCGGCGGGTCCAGCGCAGGCGGGTCCAGCTTTGTTGGCGCAGGCTCCGGCGGGTCCAGCTCGGGCGGCTCCAACTCCGGCGGGTCTGGCTCCGGTGGCTCCGGGTCGGGCGGTTCCCCTTCAGGCGGCTCTCGCACCGGCGGCACAAGCTCCGGTGGGTCCAGCGCGGGCGGCTCCAGCTCCGGCGGGTCCACAGCTTCCATCTATAGCTGGAACAGTCCCGTTCAAGGCGGTCCTGCGGTTCTATCGCCGGTAACGGGCACTGTGACGGTGACTCCCGCCAGTAACGCGGGAACGGTCGCGCCAGGCTTTGCCGGTTTCAGCTACGAGAAAACCCACATGACCAACAACTCGTTCACCGGCAAGAACTCCGCCCTGATCGCGCTTCACAAACTGGTGGCGCCGACCGTAGTCAGAATCGGTGCGACCGACGTCAACAATTGCACTTGGGTTCCAGCGGCGCAGCCCCAGGTCACACAGGGGTCGTTCTCGAAGAGCATCGGCACGGTCGACGTCGATGGCCTCGCTGACCTGATGTCCGCGACGGGAAACCGCGTGATCTACGGCATCAATTTCGTTGCCAATGATCCGACGAACTCCGCCGCAGAGGCCAAGTATGCGTTTGGGAAATTGGGATCGAGCCTCTACGGTTTCGAGATTGGCAACGAGATGAACCAGGTGGGAACTTGGCCCGGCACGCTCAAGCCGCAATGGGAGTCGATCGCGAACGCCATCCTCGCGTCGGTGCCGAGCGCCAAGATGGTCGGTCCGGCGGCAAGTGGTCCGTACTCCTTGTCGCTGACCACTCCGTTTGCCGCCGACGAAAAAGGCAAGAATCTGGTCCTGCTCACGGGGCACTACTACGCCGGTACGCGCGGCAGGGCGGACGGGGTATTGGCGACGCTTCTGGCACCCAACACCAGCACGGGAACGAGCGGGCTGCTCGGCTTTCTCACGAACACCAACGCCGCCGCCGTCAAGAACAGCATCCCGGACGGCTACCGCGTTGGAGAGTGCAACACCTTCGGCGGCCACGGCGTGGATGGATTGAGCAATGCGCTCATTTCGGCCCTGTGGGGAATCGATTTCATGTTCTATTCGGCTCTCCACGGCGCCAGCGGCGTCAACTTTCACAGCGGCGAAAAAGGCCAGGATGGAAACAACCCCTTCTACTACTCGCCGATTGAGGAACTGAACGGCGCGGTGACCAACGTCAACCCGCTCTTTTACGGCATGGTCCTCTTCAATCTCGTGGGAACCGGCCACCTGCTCGCGACGACCGCGACGGCCAACGGCGCCTCCAATTTCACTGCCTATGCCCTAGAGCGTGCCGACGGAACCGTGATGGTCGTGCTCGACAACAAGGACGAAACAAAATCCGTGAATGCCACGGTCAATGTCGGTGCCGCCGTCACCAGCGCCAGCGCGATCTATCTGATGTCGACGCCCGCGTCCCTGACCGCGCAGACAGGAATCACGCTCGCCGGCGCTGGCATCAGCAAGGACGGATCGTGGAAGTATGCCGCGCCGTATGCGATGAGCACCTCCGGCAGCTCGGTCATCGTGCCCGTTCCGCCTGCCAGCGCGGTCCTGGTTCGCGTTCTGTAGCACGAAGCGAGTTCAGCCACCGCTGAACCAAGAACATTCTGTGGCGAGGAGCTGATATGATGCCCGCCGCGATGATTCAGAAGCTGATTCGGCAGAAACTGTTTGGCATTTTCGCAGTCTTGACGATTGGCTGCGGCGGTCTGATTGCCAACGGGTGCGCCAGCGCGGGCGGGCTGCCCAGCTGGGTGAATAACCCGTACAGGGAATTCGACCGGGACAAGTACGTGGTGGCCGTCGGATCGGGCCGCAGTCTCGATGCGGCCAAACGGGATGCTTTGAACGGCATCGCGACCTTCCTGGGGGTGGAGATCACCACCGTCATGGGCGTCGAGGAGCGCGCGACGGAGACCCGCGAGGAGGGGCAACACCATTCCAGCAACAGCCTGCACGCCGACGAGAGTGTGAACCAGATCATCAGCCAGAAGCTGTCGAGTGTGGTGATCGAACGCGCACACAGCGATGGGCCGACCACCTATGTCCTGGCCTTGCTCAACAAGACGACTTTCCTGGCGGGACTGGCCAGCGAGGCCGAAAATGCCACACGCGTGCTTGGCGAAGGCATGAAGGTTGCGGCCGTTGCCAACCCGCCGTCCCAATCGATGCTGCTGAACTTGCTGGCCACTGCCCAGCGGTTGCAGGCCTTGAACGGGCACATCATCGCGCTCGGGGGCAAGACCAACCCCGAGGGAGCCATCACCTTGCGCGACAGCTTCGGTTTCCTGGCCCGCTTTGACATATCACTGGCGCCGGCAGCACCGGTGGCGGCGCGTGCCCCCGTGGCCTGTGACCAGAGCGACCCACGACTGAAAAAGGCCATCGCCGACTCGGAGGCATTGCTCGGTCATTCCCTCGAGATTCGCCTGAACCTGGAGCAGCTGCCCAAGGGTCACTACTTCTGCGATGATCTTTTCGAACGCTATATCGGTCTGATTCCCAAGGACATCGCGTTTGTGAAGGAACGGAGCCCGGCCATCTTCGGATACGGAGCACCGGCGCTGAAGATCATCGATCTCGACTACGATGGCACGTCATCGTCGGATGATGTCCACTTCGATCGGGCCAAGGGAACCCTGCGCGTCGTGATGTCTGGGCGGAGCTACTTGATTCCTTCCAACGTCATCAGCTTCGCTTTTTCGAAAGAATACGAAAGCTGGGTGATAGCGCACTTCTCCGGGGCCGACCCCGAAAAGGTGGCCGTTGCCGAATATGCGCTCTATCTCGACTTTCTTGAGAACGTGGCGTGGCAGGGGCGGGATCTCCCGCGGTCGAGACTCGTCAAGGGCTTTGACCTAGCCGACGACCCCAAGTACGAGACGATTCTGAAGATGCTTCGGTTGGTGAGCGTGGCGGCCCGCAAGGATGCCAAGATCGCGGCGGCCGGGCGCGACTGGCTTGCAGCCCGCCATGATGACTTCGGAAGGGCCTATCTGCACAATCCGGCGCCCGTCGCCAAGGCGTCCTCCACATCGGCCTTCAAACGGGCAGAGAGGGCGTGGGTGGATTGGATCAACGTCGCTTTCGACGGGTTCTCCGACAAGGTGAAGACCCGGATTCTGCCCGACATGATGGGGTACTGCGTGCCCTTCAACAACGACGAGGGCATCGTGTGGAACGATCTCGCGTATCCGGGATTGAAACTCTACGACATGGGGTTCGCGATCATCGACCGCTGGCTCAAAGCCGCCCATCCGGGGCGGGGCGCCCATGGTATCGGCGATGATACACAACTGGCGCTCTTCATGGCCGTCGCGAGTCCCGTCGAACATACAAGCCCAATCTACTGGAATGTGGAAGTTACCGAACGCCGAAAGAACTGGTATTTCCATGCCATGCGCAGCGAGGCGCTGAAGAAACGGCTGCTGACTGACATTCTCGCCCGCAAGGACAAGGCATTCACCGAGGTCGCCTTTGCCAACATCCTCAGCTTCAGCAGCACGGGGGAGCAGCAGCGAAGGAACGACCGGCGCAACGAGTGGGCCGACATTCTCTTCTTCTGGCGAGGACTCGAAACTGATCACGAGCAATGGAAGGTGGCTACCCATCTCATCGCCTATCACAACGGACCTGCCGTATACGACGAAGCCGTGAAGCTGTGGCGGCGCTATCCATGGACCCATGGCCAGCTTCTCTACGTGCTGGCGGTTATGACCCACTCCAGCAAATCGGTTCCCTGGGACGATTTTGGCCGCATCTTTGGCAGCATGGTCTCTGCCGAGGACGCCAAGGAGTTCCTCGATACGGGGCATCTCGCCGTGTCCGTGTTGCCCGAGATGTGGCCGGCGCTGGGCAAAGGCTGGTCGCGCGCGGCGATCCTGGTGCCGCATCTGGATCGATTCCTCGAGGATTCTCTAGCAGGGGCGTACGGATTTGGGGCTCCAATCCCTAGGATCGAAGAAGTGGTGCGAAAACTACGCGCTGAACACGCCAGCGCCGATCTGAGCAAGCTGCACGACTACTTCAAGAAACGCATCGTCGAACACCCTTCCGAGGATCGCGACTTCCAGTATCTGCTCGAACAAACGCGTTGACCGACTAGTCGTGCACTACTCGTGCCGGTAGCGCGAGATGCCTGTATTATCGAAGCTGTGTCCGATGAGTCCCATGACGTGACCTATGGCGATCGCTTTCGCGTCGAAGGCGAGCCCATCGAGGGCGGCATGGGTCTGGTCTATCGGGCCAAGGATCTAAAGACCGGTGACTATGTCGCGCTGAAGGTGGTTGCCGAGCCGCGCGGCACCCAGACCCTGCGTTTCCAGCAAGAGGCCATGGTGCTGGCCGAGATCGCCCACCCCGCTATCGTGCGCTACCTGGCCCACGGCTCCACCCCGCGCGGCGAGCAGTACATGGTGATGGAGTGGCTGGAGGGCGAAACCCTGGATGACCGCGTGGCGCGCGGACCGCTGCGCATCACGGAAACCCTGCAGATCGGCCGCCGCGTAGCCGAGGCCCTGGCCGCTGCGCACAAGCACGGCATCGTCCACCGCGACATCAAACCGGCCAACGTCTTTCTGCCGGGCCGCGATCCAAGCCAGGCCAAGGTGCTTGACTTCGGCATCGCCCGCCGCCTCTTTGATCCGCTGCAGAACCTGCGCATCACCAGCGCCAGCGCCGCATTGGGCACGCCGCTTTACATGGCACCCGAGCAAGCGCGCGGGGCGAGCGACATCGACGGACGCGCCGACATCTTCGCCCTGGGCTGCGTGCTGTTTGAATGCCTCTCGGGCCAGCCGCCCTTTGCCGGTGACTCGCCCACGGCCATCATGGCCAAGATCTGCCTGGACGATTCGGTGGACGTGGCCCGCAAGCGGCCCGATACCCCACCCGCCCTGGTCGCTTTGCTCCGGCACATGCTGGCCAAGAACCCTGCCGAGCGCCCGGCCAAGGCCGAGGAGGTCGTGCGCGCGCTTGGCGCCATCACCGGACAGTTCATCCTGCGCGACACCGCCAGCGACATGGTCGCGGTCTACGCGACCCGCACGCCAATTCCAACCCTGGTCGCCACCGGTGAGCAACGCATCCTGGCCGCCATCCTGGTTTCACGCCCACCACCCGGCCCCACCGCCGCGGCCGCCACGCCCGATCCCGCCCGCACCGCGGATCTGGCTGGAATCCTGTCTGAACGACTCGCCGATTCCAATCTCACTGAAGCCGGCCTGGTTGATCTGCAAGGCGCGATCGCGCCGCTCGGTGCGCGCGTTGAGCGGCTGGGGGGCGGCTCGCTGGTCATTGCCCTGACCGGCGAGGAAGGCACGCCAATCGATCAGGCCACGCAGGCCGCGCGCTGTGCTTTGCGCCTCAAGGCGGCCCTGCCCGATGCCAGCCTGGGCATCAGCACCAGTCGCGCGGACATGGCCGGCCAGCTTTCCCTGGGCGACGTCATTGATCAGGCCGGTCGCCTGCTCGCCACCACCGCGCCCGGCACCATCCACGTCGACCCGCTCACCGCCCATCTGCTGGAAAGTCGATTCGAGATTCAGGTCCTGGGCGACGGCGCCTCGCGCCTGCTGTTTGAAAAGGGACTGCGCGAAGCCCCGCGCACCTTGATGGGCATCGAAGTCCCGTGCTTTGGCCGCGACCGAGAAATAGAGACATTGGTGGGCCTGTGGGACGAAGCCTGCGAATCGCCTGCAGCGCGCGCCATGCTGCTCACATCGCCCCCGGGCGGCGGCAAGTCGCGCGTGCGCCACGAGTTTTTCGACCGCATCCAGCGCCGCAAACAGCCCTTTGAATTGCTGGTCGGCCGCGGCGATCCCATGCGCGACGCCGCGCCTTTCGCCATGCTGGGTCCGGCCCTGCTGACCGCCGCAGGCATCACCGGCGGCGAGCCCGAGCCGGTGCAGCGCAAACGCCTGACCGCGCACGCCTCGCGCTTCGTGCCGGCCAAGGACGCCCCGCGCGTTGCGGCCTTCTTGGGTGAAATCGCCAAGCTGCCTTTCCCCGACGAAGATCTGCTGCCCCTGCGCGCGGCCCGACAGGACCCGCGCCTGATGGCCGACCAGATGCTCATGTCGTGGCTGGAATGGCTGGAAGCCGAGTGCGATCACCATCCCGTCCTGTTGATTCTTGAAGACCTGCACTGGGGCGACACCCCGAGCGTGAATTTCGTCGATGCGGCCCTGCGCGTGATGCCGGAAAAGCCGTTCATGGTGCTGGCCCTGGCCCGGCCCGAGGTGGACCGGCGTTTCCCCGGCGTGTGGAAAGAGCGCAGCGCCCAGCGGATCAACCTCGGGCCGCTTCTGCCTCGATGGGGCCAACGGATGATCGACCATGTCGTGGGCAAAATCCCCGAGGAGAGTAGCCGCTGGATTCTCGACCGCGCCCAGGGCAATCCCTTCTACCTGGAAGAATTGCTGCGCGTGGTGGCCCGCGGCGGCAAGGTGGGCGACGACAGCAACCTGCCCGACACCGTGCTCGGCATGGTGCAGGCGCGTTTCGACATTTTTGGCGCGGAGGCCAAGCTGGTTCTGCGCGCCGCCAGCATCTTCGGCCAAACCTTTCGCCCGGCCGGGGTCAAGGCCCTGGTCGAGCAAGACCGGCGCCAGGATGTCGACCGCTGGCTGGAAATTCTGGCCAAACGGGAAATTCTCTTTTCGCGGCCCACCGCTGACATGCACGAGTTTTCGTTCCGCCACGCCCTGCTGCGCCAGGCGGCCTACGAGATGCTGCCACCGTCTGAAAAGCGCCTGGGTCACCTGCTGGCGGGCCAATTTTTGGAACAGGCTGGTGAGCGCCAAGCCATTGTGCTGGCCGATCACTTTGAACGCGCCGACGCCAAACCACGCGCCATCCGCTGGCTGGGCGTGGCGGCCCAGCAGGCCCTGGATGCAGACGACTTGGCAGAAACCCTGGCCCGCGTCGAGCGCGGCGCGAAGTTGGGCGCAACGGGCGACGAATTGTGCGCAATGCGGGTCATCGAGTCGCAGGCCAGATTCTGGCGGGGCGAATATGGGGAGGCAGAGCGAGCAGCGCGGGAAGCCCTCGGGTCGAGTGATGCGCGGACCAGACTGTGCGCCCTGAGCGCGCTCTTCGACGCCCTCGGCCCGCAGGCCAAGTACAGCGAGATTGCGACCCTCTTCCACAACCTCGAACGGCCGGCCGCGCCCGAGCTGTTGAATCCCTGGCTCGATTGCATGGTGAATGCGACAGCCTACCTCGCTGTGAGCGGCGACAGAGAAATCCGCGGGCGAACCCTAGTGCTGCTGGAAGAATGCAGGGGTCGACTGAATCCGATGTTTATCGGCCGGGGTGAGACAATGAGAGCGCATCTGGCGCGGGTCCAAGGCAAACCCGCCCAGGCCGTCGCGGGCTTCAGGCGGGCCGCCGAATTCTACGAAAGCATCGCCCACCGGCGATCCGCCTGCGAGGCTCGCGGAAACATGGGCGTTACCCTCCTCGAACTTGGACACCTGGAAGAAGCCGAGGAGTGCATGCGACAGGTCCTAGCCACGGCAAACAAGATGAACATGAACTACATGGTTGGCGGTGGCTTGCAGCTTCTGGCCAACATCCTCGCGTACCAGGGATCCTTTTCTGAGGCACGAGCGGTCGGCCAGCAAGCCCTGACAGTGACGAACGCACAGAACGACCTACGCTTTCAGGGATACGCCGAGGCGTCTCTCTCCGTAACCGAGTATCTGGCAGGCGACTACGCGCAGGCCGAGCACTACGCGCGCGCCGCCCTGACGACATGGGAAACCGTGCTTTCAGTCAGACCCTTTGCAACCGCCTTGCTCGCACGAGCGCTTCTGGCACAAGGTCGCACAGAGGAAGCTCTGCCAAGTGCCCGAGATGCGTACGCTCGACTTGAGAGCTTGGGTGCTGTCGATGACGGCGAGGCGACGATACGCCTGGCTTTTGCCGAGTGCCTGATCGCCGCCGGAGACACTGTGGCAACCCAAGAGGTTGCGAACAAGGCTGCGAGCCGCATTCTCGCTTCGGCAGAGGCTATCGACGATCCAGCGAGCCGAGAGTCGTTTGTCACGCGCATCCCCGAGCACCGCCGCATCCTGGAACTCGCGCGCGATCTGACCGCCGCAAACAAGTGACCCCAGAAACGCGAAACGCCGCCCGGAGGCGGCGTTTTCGGCAATGTGACGCTGGCGTCTACCTGGGCCAAACGCCTCCGCCACTGCGTACTCGGGACTTCACCTTGATGCCGGATGTCTTCTTCATGGTGCAGCTCCTATCTTACCGGCTGAAATCCGCCGGCCAGATCATCGTCTCACAGAATAGACGCGCATTGCAAGTCAATTGTGTGACCGAACGTCATGTTTGTGACGATTTCTGCAATCGGTCACTAGTTTGTTTAGCAGTTTCAATAGGTTAAATTGTCACGTACGCAATTAATCAACATGTATTAAACTGGTGTCATGCAATTGACGGATCGTCAATAGATTGACGTTTGAGCGATGCTGTCGCCAAGTGCCATCGAGAAGCGACAGAGTGCCGACGGTGCCAGTCTGATCTGAAAAAACACAATAACTTCGCGCAGATCTGCTGACTGGCAACAAACGAACGCGTTACGCAATCGAGCCGCGCGAGGATGCAGGTGTCAGCCGATTGACGGTACGCCTTGTACATGCCGCAGGCGCACGCCACATGAACAGAGATCTACCTACAGTCGACCACCCAACGAACGGCCGATCCCGGCTTCACACAACTGTCACGTGAAGCCGAAAATCGATCGAATGCGAAACCGCGCCGGCCTACCGGAACAGCGAGCGGGCTTCGGCGCGAGCGGTGCGCAGGTCCTCCCAGAGATCGATCAGCGTGTCTTCGCCGAAGCCGGCGTGTTCGCCGTCGTGAGAAAGCGCGAGTCGCTTGAGCACGCTCGGATCAGGATCCTGCGGCTGCGACAGCAACCAATCGATGGTGTCAGCCAGACGCAGGGTCGCAATCGCCATGGGAACCACGCCCGACTTGCCGGAAGCGGAGCCGCCCAGCGTGGGTTTGGGTTGATGGTGGCAGGCCACGATCTGGGGCAGCGGCTCAGGCAGATTCCATCGTGACAGGACGTGACCGCCTAACATGGCGTGGTCGAAGCCAAGCAGTTTCATCTCCCGCTTGTGGGCGGTGTTGGGGGAAAGATCCTCGTTCAGCAACGCGGCGTAATCGCGATCGCCGGTCTGCAACAGCAGCAGTTTGCCGATGTCGTGCAGCAAGCCGGCCAGCAGCACCCTGGACGCGACGACGCTGCGGCCCATGCGGAAGGCCAGCTCGCGCGCCACCGCCGCGGTGCCGGCGGAATGGTCGCGGATCCTTATGCCCACGCCGCCCAAATCCTTGAAGAAGGTCATCGCCGCCATCGCCATGGAAAGATGGGCCAGGTTGGTCGCGCCGATGCGTACGATGGCATTCGAGACCGATGTACACGGCTCGTAGGCTCGGAACGCGACGGAATTCGCCACGCGCATGATCCGGGCGGCCAGCGCGGGATCGGATTCGATCATCTGGCGGACCCTTTCGACCTTGAAGTCGGGTTGGCCGATGTACTGGACCAAATCCTGGACGACTGCCGGGAAGGGGCGCAGCCCCTCAAAAACACCGATACGCGCGGCCAGGCTGCGCGCCGCTGCCAGATCGCCTTCGCTCGGCGTGCTGCCGTCGAGCCACAGGTCTTCAATGGGTCGGTCCTGGGATCTTTCGCCCGTGAGCATGTGGTGAATATCGGCTCGTCGCGGGAAAAGATTTAGTTGAGGCGAGCGCACCGGGGCGACCGCAGGTCGCCCCTACGGGTTGGCTTTGGGCAGGGCTTTGCCGCCGCGCTGATACTTGACCACCGCGGCCTCGTGCTCGGCCAGGGTGGCGGAGAACTGGTGCGTGCCGTCGTTCTTCGACACGAAATAGAGATAGGGTGTGCCGTCGGGTCGCATCACCGCAGCCAGCGCAGCCCGGCCGGGATTCGCGATGGGGCCAGGGGGCAGGCCTTCGTGGGTGTAGGTGTTGTAGGGGTTGGCCTGGTCTTCAAGCTGGATGCGCCGGATGCGGCCGTCCCATTGCGCGCAGGCGGGCGATGCCTTGCCGAGAAAAGTCGGCGCGACCGTGCATCCATAGGTGATGGTGGGGTCGGTCTGCAAAAGCTTGGGCCGGAAGTTCGGCTTCAAGAGACGGTTGATGAACGCCTGGGCGATGCGCGGCCGCTCCTCCGGTTGGCCAGTTTCCTTTTCCACTATCGAGGCGAGCGTCACGATGCGAGCGTCGTCGAATCCCAGCTTGTTTCTCAGCATGGCCATCCCGGTGGGATTGGCTGCGCGCAGTTCGTCGAAAACCTGGCGATGCCGCCTGACCAGCGCCACCAACGCGCGCGACGCCGGCATATGGGGCCGCAGGTGGTAGGTGTCGGGAAAAAGATAGCCTTCGAGCGATGAGCCTGGCAATTCCAGGCTGCGCGCAAACGCCGGATCCATGGCCTGCGCCAGAAGTTCAGCCTTGGGCGCGACCCCGGCGGCGTCCAGAATGTCGATGACCTCAAGCACGTTCTTGCCCTCGGGCACAGTGACGGCCACCAGTTCGTCGGCGGCGCCGCGAATCATGAGTTCGACCAGTTTGCGCGGGGTGACCGGCGCCTCAATACGATAGTGGCCGGCCTTGAAGCGCGAGGCGACGCCACGCTGGCCCGCGTACAGGCGGAAGTAGCTCGGGCTTTCCAGCAGGCCGGCGGCGGCCAGCAACTCGGAGACTTGGCGCGCGGCTGCGCCCTTGGGGATTTCGATCTCGATTGTCCCGCGCCCGGCACCAGTGGCCGTGTCCGGGTAGCGCACAATTTTGCCGAGCACGCCCACCAGAACCCCGCCGCCAATGGCCGTGGTCAGCAAAAACACCAGCAGGGCCCGTCGCATCGGTTTTGTCATTACGCCATCTCCCGACGATGGTTATCCAGCCAGCGCTGCAAGATCACCGCGGCGGCCAGCTTGTCCACCACTTGCTTGCGTTTGGCGCGCGACACATCAGCGGCCAGCAAAGGAATCTCAGCCTCTACGGTGCTGAAGCTTTCGTCGATGAGATCGACCGGCAGGGCCAACGCCGCCTGCAACTTGTCGGCAAAGGCACGCGCCCGCAGCGCGGCTGGACCTTCCTCGCCCGCCGGGTCAAGGGGCAAGCCGACAACAATGCGTGCGGCGCCGGTGGCCTTGATCTCGGCGGCGATGGCGTCAATGTCGCGGATGCCCCCGTGACGCGCGATGGTTGAACGCGGCTGGGCCGTCAGGCCGAGGCCGTCAGAAAGAGCCACGCCGATGCGACGCGACCCGAGGTCGATGCCGAGGACCCTTTTCATGGCAGGCGCGCAGTCTACATCGTCTTTCACGAATCTTGGTGTCGGGGTACAACATGCCCCATGTCCGACCAAGCCAAGCCGCCTGTCCAAGCCCAGCAGATTCAAATCGACATCGACGAGACCACCGCCCAGGGCGCCTACGCCAATCTTGTCTTCATCAACCACACCGACGCTGAGTTCGTCTTTGACTTCGTGTTCGTGCAGCCGGGCGTACCACGCGCCCGCGTGCGATCACGCATCATCTCGTCGCCCCGCCACGCCAAGCGCATGCTGCACGCGCTGGAATCCAACATTGCCCGCTACGAGCAAATCTTCGGCAAGATCGAAGAAGCCAATCCTCCCGTGCCGCCCATCGAACCGAACACGATTAGTTAGTCGCGTGGGGAGCCCGAGACGGAGCGCGATCAGAACTACCTGCAGACCGCGCCTTCCAGCGCAACCAGGGTGCCGGCGTCCGCGTCGAGTTCAACACGCGTTCCGTAGGGCAAGGCCCGATTTTGCCGGCCGTGCCCGATGGGGGCGCCGAGGGCCACGGGAATAGACAGGCGGCCCAGTCGCTCGCGCGCGACCTCGCTGGCCGAGGGCGACGCCACCCTGGATGCGGCGGGCTCGTCGCAGCCGATCAACTGGCCCATGACGACCCCGGCCGCTGCCTGAAACACGCCAGCCAATTCCATCTGAGTCAGCAGTCGATCGATCCGGTAGGGACGCTCGCCCACATCCTCGAAGAACAGGATCGCGCCGCGCAGGTCAGGCAAATAGGGTGTGCCGAGCAGGCGGGAGAAGACTTCCAGGTTGCCGCCCAGCAGAGGCCCGGCGGCGCGACTGCCGACCAGTGGTTCCAGTCCAGACAACAACGGCCGCGCGTCCGGTTGTTCCAGGGCGGCGAAAAGCGCGTCGTGATCGTCTTGGGCCAAGCGCCCCAGTTGCGTGACCACCGGCCCGTGAATCGAGGCCAGGCCGGCCCGCGCTGCCTGGGCCAGAAGCACGGTCCCGTCGGAGAATCCCACGATGGGCCTGGCGGCCAGGCGCAGCAGATCGGGTTCAATGTTGGCCACGATGCGCAGCAGCCCGTAGCCACCACGGCCCATGATGACAGCGCGGGCATCCGGATCGCGCAAGGCTGCCACCAGTTCGGCCAGCCGCACATGGTCGGGTCCAGCCGTGAAACCGGTGGCGCGGAACAAAGACGCCGGGGCATAGCGAAGCTGGTAGCGGGCCGACAGCACGGCCGCACCCTGGGCAAAGTCATCGGGCGGAATGGGTCCCGAGGGCGCCACCACCCGGATCACGTCGCCGGGTCGCAGATGCTGGGGCCGAATCACGAAGTGCGACGCCGCTTGGTGCGACGCCGTCCACCCGCTGCCTGCACGGGTCGCGCGGGCGGTAGATCTCCGTCCGGCGGCGCGGCGGTATCGCTGGGTGCGGCTGCCTCGCCCGCGGTCTCGACGGCATTGGCCTCTGCTGCCGCCTCACTGGCGGCCGCCTCTTCCGATGCGCCGTTCGAGCTGCTGACGCTGGCCTGAGCCGGGGCGGCGCTGTCAGTCGAGCCTGTCGGCGCAGCCGGAGCGGCCTCAGCAGCGGCCACCGCTTCGCCCGCCGGCAGGGCCGGATTGTCAACCGAGGCGGAAGCTTCGCGCTCGACAGCCTCGGTCGTGGTCGGCTCGGCGGGAACTTCGGCTGGGGCAACCGCCGAGATCGGCGGCGCCGCCTGCACGGGCGAGGCATCAGCCGACGCGGTCTCCATCGGCGCGCGATTGTCCAGGGCCGGCGGCGCAGCGAACACGGGCACAGCGATTGCGGCTGGCGCGCTGGCGTTCTTGGCCGCGGGCGGCGGCACCCACATGGCCACGCCAGCGTCGTCTGACTTCGCTGGCCGTACCTGCATCCCACTCTCGGTTGCGTCGGCCGATTCCACGACACGGAGAACCCGCGTGGAAATCAGCGAATCAGCCGAGCGCACGCCCACCAGCGTGCCCACCGGCAGGGGATCCTTCATGACGATGAAGAATTCCCCGCCTTCGCCCTCGCGCACTTCCTCGGCACGAGCAATCACGACGCCTGCGTAGCAGATTTCAACCGGCGCTTGCATGACGACCTGAGTCTACAGGGGCGGGTCCCATACGAGCAAGCGCCGAGATCGGCCTTTCTGCGCGGTCTGCTGACCTGCAGCTTGCCCTACTTGCGCTTCTTGCCAGACTTGGCCCCCGCCGGGGGAGCGCCACCCATCATGCCCGCTGGGTCAAAGGGCTTGGCTGGCTTGGTGATGGTGGGCTTGGCGCCGGTGCCGGTGCCGGTCAGTTCCATGGCGGCCGGCGGGACAGGCGGCTGGCCCGTGGCGCCGGGCTCGGGCGTGGTCAGCACCTTGACCAGTCCAAGCGGCGGAACCTCTTCGCTGACCCACACGTCAACGGTGCCGGCTGGCGAATGGTCCCGGTAGTGGGTGGTCTTGAAAGTTCCGGCCTCGACCTTGATGCTCTCTTTGCCCACCAGGGTCTTGGGATCGGGTTTCTGGAATTTCTGCGTGGGGGCATCGGGCGGCGCCTGCATTGGGGCTCCATCGCCAATCTGCATGACGATCTCCTTGACCGGTTTCGCCGCCGTGACGGGATCGGGATCGAGCACCATCTTCAGCGTGATCTTGCCGCCCATCTGCGCGGTCGGGCCGCCCTGCATCGACATCTCTAGCGTGGTGGAGCTGGCGTCGCGCGCCACCAAAGCCCAGCGCGATTTCATCTTGGCCTCGCCGAAGCTCATGCCGTACTCCGCCCAACTGCCAACAGCCGCCTTCTTCAGGTCGACGACCAAGGGCAACGATTGCGGCGATCCAGCGGGCTGGGCCACGGCGACCGCAGGCATGAGAACCAGGGCGAGGGCGATGATGCGTTTCATAAAATCTCCTTGTGTGGGCGCCGGCCCCCTGCCCGGTCACTTCTGCGCGGGCCTGGTGGAACAACACCTTGTTTTTCGGCTTGTCTAGCGCGGTTGCCGGACAAACGCGACAGGGAAACAGGGCCGCGTACTTGTGCTTGCACTTTCCTATTTCGCGCCGATGATGACACCCATGACGGTGAAATGCGTTGGTCTCCTGCTGTCGGTTGCCGTGGCAGCGGGCTGTGGCACGTCGGGAAGCCCGACGCCGGGCGCGGGACAGGCCCGGGGATCGCTTGACCGCAAGGTGATTAAGGACGTCATTCGCGAACACCACCGCGAGGTGCGCGCGTGCTACGAGATGGAGCTGACTCGGCAGCCCGATCTGGCCGGCCGCGTGCTCAGCCAGTTCACGATCTCGCCCACCGGTGATGTCGTCCAGGTCGTCCTGCACGACTCGACCTTGGGGAATCCCTCAATAGAGGAGTGCGTGCGCCACCGGCTGCTGTCCTGGAAATTCCCCAAGCCCGTCGGTGGCGCCGTCGAAGCGAGCTACGCCTTCAATTTCTTCCCGAGTCCGTAACCGGCTCAAACGATGACGTCCAGGCGCCCGCCGCCTTGTCGTGGCAGGGGTCGGTATTCCTGCCAAGCGCGGCCGAGGCGCACGATGGCCTCGGTCATGGTGGCGGCGTCGGCGACAAAGGGCAGACGGATCTGGTCGGCGAAGCGGTGATCGGGGGAATTGGCCGAGCCGGCCACAATGGCCACGCCGTGGCGCTGCGCAATTGGGGCCAGTTCGTTGGCGTCGCCCGAGGACAGTCGCGCCCACAACAGCAGGCCGCCGTCGGGCCGCCGCCAGGACCAATCAGGCAGGTGCTGTTTGAGCAATCTGATGAGCAGGTCGAGGCGCGCGCTGCTTTCGCGCCGGCGCACTTTCTCGGCCGCGCCTCCTTCGGCCAGAAGGTGCAACGCCATGGCTTGCGTGTGAATCGGGCTGCCCAGATCCGCCAGGGCCTTCCAGCGCCCGAGCCGAGCGATGAGTGCCTCCGGGCCGCGAATCCAGCCCACGCGCAGCCCCGACCAGAAGAGCTTGCTGGGTGAGCCAATGGTCAGAATGCGCGCGTTTTTCGCAAAGGCAGCGATGGGCGGGGGAGCCGCATGGCCCAGGCCCAGACCGGCCAGGGCATTGTCTTCGACGATCGGTATCTGATACTCGGCGGCCAGGCGTGCGATCACGCGCCGGCTGCGCTCAGGCATAAGGGCGCCGGTCGGGTTGTGAAAGCTCGGCACGAGATAAAGCAGGCGCGGCCGTGTTTCCAGCATGGGCCGCAAGCGATCCACATCGACGCCATCCGGACCCGAAGGCAGGGGCACCAGGCGCGCGCCCGCCGCAGAAAAAACGTCAATCGCGCCGATGTACGTGGGGTCTTCGACCGCCACTGTCTCTCCGCGCGGCACCATCAGACCCGCCACCAGACTGATGGCCTGCTGGGCACCGCTCGTGATCAGCACCTGCTCAGGCACGGTGGGCAGATCGGCGCGCGTCAACGAGTCGGCAACGGCCTGGCGCAACGCCGGCAGCCCCATCGGCGAGTAGCCGGGATCCGCGGCGAGCACGTCGAGCGACTGCCGGGCTACGAAGCGCGCTGCCTCTTCAACGGCGGGCAAGGGCGGAAGATAGGCGCCCACCATGCCGATGGTGTCGCGCGCATGTTCAAGCATGCTGCGAAACACGACATTGCGGCGGAAGGCCGAGGTCACGTCGTGTTCTTGCGGACTCGGCCGCAGTTCCTGGGCCGAGCGGCGCACCCAGGTTCCACTTCCCTGACGGCTATCGATGCGACCGGATTCGCGCAGAAGTTGGTAGGCCTGCACCACGGTGGTGCGGCTCAATTTGAGGGCGCGGGCCAGGGTTCGTTCGGGCGGCAGCGGCGCCCCGGGCAGAAGCTCGCCGCGCATGATGGCCGCGTCGATGGCGGCGTGCAGACGCGCGTAGAGTGGCCCCGCCCCCGAAGACCAGGCGCCCAGAATTTCGAGCAAGGGAACTTCCTTGGCCATGGTCAGGCCAAAAACAGTCCAATTGCCTGCAAGTGGCTATTGCGCGAAAAATCGTCTGAACCCACATTGGAATCCTATCAGATACCAATCTGCAATTGGACTCTAAATTGGTATTTGTCAAGGAGGCACCTATGGCTCTTCCCCGCATGGCATTGTTTGACGGCCGCATCCAACCCTACGCCGATACCAAGCTGGGGCTTCTGACCCACGCACTCAACTACGGCACCGGCGTGTTCGCGGGGATTCGCGGGTATTGGAACCAGGACCAAGGCCAGCTCTTCGTGTTTCGCCTGGCCGACCATGTGCGCCGGATCCACGAATCGGCCCGCCTGCTGCGCATGAGCCTGGCCTTGTCGGAAGAGGCGACCGCCGCCGGCCTGCTCGATCTGTTGCGCGCCGAGGGACTGCGCGAAGACTGCTATGTGCGGGCACTCGCGTTTTATGCCGACGAAGTGATCGGCGTCCGCCTGCATGGCCTGCGGCCAGTTGTCGCCGCGGTGGCCGTTCCCTTCGGCCTGTACATCGACAAGGCGGATGGCGCACACTGCACGGTTTCGTCCTGGCGCCGGCCCGATGACAACGTGGTTCCGCCGCGCGGAAAGATCACGGGCAGCTACATCAACAGCGCCCTGGCCAAGAGCGACGCCGAATTGGCTGGTTTCGACGAGGCCATCCTGCTCAATTGCGACGGCCATGTCAGTGAGGGATCGGGCGAGAACATCTTTCTCATCCGCCGCGGTGTCGCGGTCACGCCGTCACTCAACCAAAGCGTGCTCGAAGGCATCACCCGCCGGTCGCTCATCACCCTACTGCGCGACGAACTGGGCCTGACCGTCGAAGAGCGTCCGGTGGACCGTTGCGAGCTCTTCCTGGCCGACGAGATCTTTCTGACCGGCACGGCAGCGCAGATCACGGCGGTCACACGCATTGACCATCGCCCCGTGGGCACGGGTCAGATGGGCGACGTGACCACGCGCCTGCGCTCGCTCTTCTTCGACGTCGTGCGCGGCCGATCGGCCAAGTACCGGGCTTGGTGTACGCCGGTCGTGTGACGGGACCGCCTATCGGCGCATCCAGAGGCCGGGCCGCCCTCGCCGCAAGAACCGCAGACCCTGAGGGACGGGATCGCGGTACACTTGGGGGGGCGTGTTGAAGCGGCCAATCTCTTTTGCGGGTCAGAGTGCTCCGATGGCTCAGTCTGTGGCGAACGAGTGTTGGGCGTGTGCGGATCATCACACCATGGGACCCATAGCGGCCGGCCGTCAGGGCCGAGCGGCCAATCCTCGCCGCCCTCGGAATCGCGATCAACGTCCAGCAGCCGGACTACGAAAGAGTGGCCAGCGCTTCCTTATTGAACCCAACCAATTCGCCGGAACGCCCTTGGTGAATTTTCTGTGCCCACCCGGCGTCAGCGAGCAGGGCGCGGCCCACGGCCACCAAGTCAAAATCTCCCCGGTCGTAGCGCCGCAGGAGTTCGTCCAGTGCGCTGGGAGTCGAGGATTCTCCTTGGAAGGCGTTCAAGAAGTCTCCTGAAAGCCCGATTGAGCCCACTGTGATGGTGCCTTTTCCGGTCAACTTTTTCGCCCATCCGGCAAAGTTCAGATCCGAGCCGGTGAATTCGGGCTCCCAGAACCGGCGCTGCGAACAATGGAAGATATCCACCCCGGCCCCCGCCAAGGGCACCAGCCATGCTTCCATCTCCTGGGGCGTGGTCGCCAGCCTTGCTGCAAAATCCTGCAGCTTCCACTGCGAGATCCGAAGGCCGATCGGGAAATCAGGACCGACGGCCTGGCGAACGGCTCGAATTAGTTCCACGCCGAATCGGGCGCGTTCGGCCAGAGTCTTGCCGCCGTAGCCATCGGTGCGTTGGTTGGTGGGATGCCAGAAGAACTGGTCAATCAGATAGCCATGGGCCCCGTGAATCTCGACCGCGTCGAAGCCGAGTGCCTTTGATTCCGCCGCAGCTTGCGCAAACGCCTGTATGGTTCCGGCGATGTCGGACTCTGTCATCGCGACGCCACCGATTTTTCCAGGTGCGACATAGCCTGATGGTCCTTCAAAAGGAGCAGGCGGCAGCCATCCGGCATTCTTGGGCGCGACCACGCCCATGTGCCAGAGTTGCGGTGCCATGAGGCCACCTGTTGCATGAACCCGGTCAATCACGGCCTTCCACCCGCTGAGTGACTTATCGCCATAGAAGTGCGGAATGTCAGGATCATTGGAAGAAGCAGGGCGATTCACCATGGTGCCCTCTGACACAATGAGGCCGACCTCGTCTTTCGCGCGACGGACATAATAGTCGGCCACATTCAAAGCCGGTACGCCTCCACGGGAAAACGAGCGTGTCATGGGCGCCATGACGATCCGGTTCTTGAGTTCAAGTGACTTCAATCGGAATGGTTGAAAGAGTCTTTGTATTTTGTCCATTGCCTATCTCCTACGTGATGAAAGCGTAATGAGATCATACTGCTCATTGCCCATCTTCATCTCTTTCATGTATGACAGCTGGCGCAGGCCCTTCCGGGATTCAATCCGTTCCCTAAGGTCGTGAAGTTCCGCTTCGGGCAGCCTATACACCATGTCGATGGAAGCTTGTTCTACTGCCAGGATGTCAGTGGAAGCCAGGATGCCCAGGTTGCGCGCCTTAACCGGCGCGGCGCTTACGCCAACGCAGTCGCAGTCCACGGACATATTGCGCAGCACATTTACATAGACGATCCGCTTGCCGAAATGGTCGATCGTGGCTTTTGCCGACTCCACCATGTTTTCCTGAAAAGGCCCTCCCTTAAGCCAGCTCTCGAGATCCTCATTGTCCGGGGCAGCGTGGACCATCTTCTTGCCGATGCGGCCGTCCGCACAACCGATGGCAATATTCTTCATCGAGCCGCCGAGCCCGCCCATGGCATGCCCTTTGAAATGCGTGAGCACCACCATCGAGTCGTAATCCAGCATGTGTTCGCCAACCGACATTTCCTTGAAATGCTTCCCGCCTTGAACGGGGATCATCACCGCGCCGTCCTCGTCCATAATGTCCACCGGGCAGAAATCCCAGCCGTTGATCTTGATGGTTTCGCGATGGTCAGCCGTAGTATATCTCTTGCCCTTATAGAAGGTGTTGGTTTCCACCAGATTGCTGTTGGGGATCCGCTGCTGTACGGCCTTCACCATATCCCGCGGCAGTATGTTGGGGCCGTGCGGCTCGCCGGTGTGCAACTTGATAGCAACCTTGCCTGTTATGTCTTTGTTTATTTCTGAATAGATATCCAGCAATCCTTTGGCACTGATGTCCTTCGTGAAGAACACGGGGGATCCGGGCCTATCCTGCGGCAGGCGCGCGGGGCTCGAACCACTGTACGAGGACTGGCTCGGTTTCGCCCTCAAGAACGAAGGAGCCAACAACGACCCTGCGGTCATTCCCAGCCCCACGGCAAGGAATCTGCGGCGGCTGGGAATTGAGGGGTTGGTCGAGACTTCCAGATTGCTTCTTCCTGGTTCGCGCTCTTGCATTAGGGATTTTCCTCGCTTTGCTGTCGTTCACTCGAATCGTATGACTTTCGTCTACAGTTCCTGGCGCGTAGGTAATCATCATCCCTCGCCGTGTGACAGCACGGAGCGATGCCTATGCTGGCGCTTCCATCGACGCGACCCGGACGAGCTTCTTGTTGACGAAACTCCTGTGCGGCCGATGTCCACACCGCCTGTATCGGTCTCAGGTGGAGGCGACCGGCTTTGCCTTCTCGCCCTTGCAGCAATTCTCCATACAATGGACCGGCCCCAAGGCTGTCAGGATCTTGCTCCACGTATCCTTGTGCACGGCTCTCCGTGGCAGCACGCGTCCCATGGCGGGGCCGGCGTTCCTCGCTTGTTGCACACCTCGCTCAAGCTGCTCCAAATCGAGGTACTCCTCTCCATCGAGTAGACGCGTGGCCGTTTCCGCGGTGCTCACGCTGGCGATTTCATCGTCGGAGAGCAGCTTCAGTACGCTTTCACGGGCAATATTTTCGGTTCGCATGTCACTTTTCATGGTTGCTCCAATCAGGTTTGTCGGTTGCTTTACTAGCCGATTGCACGAGACGTGCCGACATCGCGGTGGCCGTCATTCTGGCGTGATGCTGGGCTTTCCAGGCGGACTTCCTCCGTGCGCCCAGTCAATGTGGAGAGGCTTTCAATCAATTCGAATGCCCCCGCGGTACGAGGTCGACCCGGGCGATGACCGGCGACTTGCGTTTCAACACCTCCTCGGCCGTGCGCACCAGCTTCTCGATGCTGGCGCCGCTCATCGCCTGGTCGATCGCCACGCGCGCAACCACCCATGCCTGTCGCGGCCCGATGAACGTCACCACCAACTCCGTAACCGCCACAATGCCGGGCTGGGCGACAATCATCTTTTCGATCCTGCCGCGCAGGGCGGCGGACACCTGGCCCCCGATGAGGATGTCACCATTGCGTGCGGCGAGCTGGAAGGCGACAATGCCAAGCAGAAGCCCAACTACGATCGCAGCGATGCCGTCTGAAATTGCGGATCCTGTGACCTGGTGAAGCGCGATCCCTAGGGCCGCGACCAGGTTGCCGACCAGCGCCGCAGCATCCTCCGCAAACACGGCTCGCACGACCGGGTCCGAGCTGAGGTCGAGGTGCTCCAGAAAGGTTCGCTCCAGCACCCGCGCCTCTCGCCTTAGCTGTCGCTGGGCTTGCACCAGGGAAACACCGTCCAGACAGAACGAGACGAAGAGTACCAAGTAGGCGATGCGGAATGACAAAATCGGTTGTCGATGAACCAACCCTTCGATTCCCTGATGCACCGAAAGCATGGCGCCGATTGCAAAGACCCCCATGGCAGCAATCAGCGCCCAGAAATAGGCTGCCCGCCCGTGGCCGAGAGGATGCTGCTCATCGGACGGGCGACCGCTGCGTCGCTGGGCGAGCAGAAGCAGCACTTGGTTGCCACTATCTGCGAGGGCGTGGAACGCTTCCGCCCACATTACACTCGACCCGGTGAACAGCGCAGCCAGCACCTTCGCCAGGGCGGCGGCGAGGTTTGTGACCAGGGCAACCGCTACCGTGCGAAGGCTGTCATCTGTTTTCGAGGGCATCTTCTTAGCGCAGGCAATGCGCCTGTTTCCTCTATCTTCTGGCCTGCATGGCCCACAACGCCGCGACTCGACCGCATCAAGTTTGCCCCGCAGCGGCCTCAGAGAACGTCGTGGCGGCTACTGCTTGATCGCCTTGTACGCATCCGCGAGTTCGCGCCAGGCGGTCTCAACACCACCTTTGAAACTTTCCCATTTTTGGCCGTTGGCAGCTTTGTACGCATCAAGCCTGCTCTGCACCAAGGCCTGCTTGTCTCTGGCATGATCGAGGCTGCTGCGATAGTCAGCCTTGGCGTCGGTGCCTACCTCGTCGACCTTGGCTACCAGCCTATCGAGCTTCGCGCCCAACTGTCGGAGCCGTGTTTCGATCTTTCCTACTTCCTGTCCTACTGTCTCCATGGAATTCTCCCCTCTTGCTGTTGTTAGTCCGATCCGTGCTGCAGGATGCGTGCCACGCCCCAGTTTCTTGAGACTGCTCGCGCGATTCGCCCGGTTCAATCCAAATGAAGGAGCGCCCCCTTCAATTCGATGGAGCAACTCGCCATCCAGCCCTTCACCGACGGAGGCAGGTGAGTCTCTTGTCGGCCATCGGCTTCCGCGAGCGAGAGATCTTCCTCATCTTCTTCACGAAGGCGCTGATCGTCGGCATTGTTGGGGTTCTGCTTGGCGTGGCCGTGGGTTGGGGCCACCCTCTTGGTGGCGACCCACGATCCACGGGTCGCCAGCCGCATGCGCCGAATGGTTCATATGCAGGACGGCGCACTTGCAGACCAACCCATTCCCACGATGGGGTGCCCGTCTCCTTTCACCGCATTGAAGATGCCTAGCAGGCCGTGAGGCCCGCGTGGCACTCGCGGCTGCGGGGCCGTTTTACCGGCGCATCCAGTGGCCGGGCCGCCACCGCACACGCGCGCCGAATGGCTGCCAACGCGGGGCTACCCAGATCATACCCGGCCGCGGGGCTTCCCATCGGCCGGGCGCCCAGAGGTACTGCTGTCCGTTCCAGATCCAGTCCCCGTCAATCCAGACGTACCCGTATCCGGGCTGGCGCGGCGCCATCTCGACCCGGCGGGGCGGCGGCGGTCCCATCGGAATGCTGATCTCCGCCGGAGGGGCCTCCGCGTACATGGGCACAGCCGTCTCCTCCCAGTGGCCCGGATAGAAGACCCACTCACCGTTGTCCACCACCCAGCTCGCGTCGACCCAAACTCGGCCCGGGGCGGGCGGCAACTCCCAGTGGCCATCCATCCAGACGTGGTGGCCGCCCTGCCACCCCCAGTAGCCGCGAACCCACGTATGACGAGGCGAAGGGGGCGCCGTCCGTATCTCCGCCCTGGGTGCCGGGGGAGCCACGCGCAGGCGCAACATCGCGCCAGCGATGGCACCATTCATCGGCTGGTGTTCTCGCGCCTCCCTGTCCCGCGCTTCTCGCTCGTTCGTCTGGCGTGCGGCCATCTCTCGTTCGCGGTCAAGGGCCTCACGTTCCCGCTCGTGGTTCAAGCGATCGCGGTCCATGTTTTCGCGTTCCCGCTCGTGATTCAAGCGATCGCGATCAACGGCCTGGCGTTCGCGCTCCATGCGCTCACGGTCCTGACGTTCACGCTCCAGGCGGTCGTGGTCCAGACGGTCACGATCCTGGCGTGCGTGGTCTTGGCGCTCGCGGTCCTGACGTTCACGGTCCAGGCGGTCATGGTCCTGGCGTGCGCGGTCCTGGCGCTCACGGTCCTGGCGCTCTCGCTCCAGACGCTCGCGTTCCTGGCGCGCACGCTCATCCTTTAGGCGCCGTTCTGCTTGCCGCGCCTGCTCGTCGTCACGGTCGGCCCATGCGGGAATTGCTGCTCCAAATCCGAAAAGCACGGCAGTAGCTATGACCAAACGTCTCATGAGGTTCTCCTTGGGTACGTACTCTATGGACGGAACAGGGGTTGATTCAATTCGATTCTTCCAGAGCGAATCCTGACGGATGGTCTTGGTGGTCCCTTGGCCAAATCAGATCCACAATGGGGGTAGGGACATTTGCGAACCTGAGAGGGAGGGTAGAGTCATGAAGCTGCAAGACATGAGGAGTATGTCCAAGGAAGATGTTCTCGGAATGGTGGGACTGCGAAGCAAGCACTCGCTGCGCACCTGGTTGGGCGGAAGTGGTTTACTCGGACTCGGACTGGCGGTGGGCGCAACCGTTGCGCTGCTGCTCGCGCCCAAGTCAGGCCTAGAGATCCGCGATTCCATGCTGGAGAGCTTGCGAGATCTGCGCAAGCGGGCCACCCGAGCCGGTGTGGAACTGACACACTAGTGCCGCTGGTCGTGCCACATCAGCCTGGGCGACTGGGGGATTTCTGTCGGTCGAACCGACAGAAACGTCACAGCCGCCAGCGGCATTTCGCTCGCCAGACAAGAGAAACCGAGCCCCGCCCGGCCGGAACGAGTATTGCTTCCTGTTCATGCACTATGAACCCCAGGTAGGTTGCTTGAAGGAAAGGTAGTCCGCCGCAGGATGCGCTGTCGGAGAGCCCTTCTATGGGGCGAAGGCGGCTATGGCCGGGCCTCCAGGGTGCAAAATCCGCGCTAGTCGGCGGCGGCAACCGGCGGCTACACGATGCTGGCAAAACCTTCAAATGGCAGACGCGCCGGGCGCTGCTCTTCTGCCTTCGCTTGCCAATCGGCCATTGAGTCCTCCTATTTGTGCGCGGCTAACGAAAATCACGCAAATGGCGGCGGCCCATGCCTTTGGGGCTGCCGTCGCGGGCGTGCTGACATTCCACGCAATACTCGACGTACGGCATGACCTCAAGCCGTTTGCCAATCGGATCGCCACACTCGGCGCACAGGCCAAAATCATCCGGCGCCTCATCCAGCCGCTTGAGCGCGGTCTGCACGCGAGCCAACGCCGTGGTCCGTTCCCGGTTGCGCTTGGACGCGATGACCTGGTTCATCTCGGTCAGCGCCTGCGATTCCTCTTCCCCGCCCACCGCGGCCGGATCCGTACGCGACGGCTCGATGGCCACGTCGCCCTCATTCAGAATCTCGGTCCGCAGTTCGAGTAAGCGGTTGCGCAGACGTTCCAAGGTCGCGGATCGGCTGTTCACGATGACCGAGAGGCTATCGCTACCGACCAGAAAAGGCCAGTTACGCGATCCCGCCTGTGGCTATCAATAGACTCACACTAGCCGCCGACCCGCGCCGACGGTCTACAGCGGGCAGTCGTCGCCCTTGGTTGGGCCAAGGTCGGCCCACAGGATGGGGCCGTCGGACACGCCGAACCTTGCGGCGGTGAAGCTCTCGATGTCGATGAGTTCCTTCGCGCTTCCCTTGTTCTGCGTGCAGCAGCCGCTGCAATCCGAATCGGCGCAGGTGTCGATGACAAGAACCACCATGGTCTTCGACCCAGACTTTAGGCACAGATCGTGGTGTTTGAGAGTGGCGAAGTCGGGGAACACAGAGACGATGTCGTGCGATTGGACCCAGCTGAGCGGCATGGTGGGGCCGCAGCCTGCGAACATGCCCTCGTACTGGCAGCCGCTGTACTTGATGCACTCCTCGCTGCCAGGGTCGGGGTAAGAGGTGAACTCTGTCTTGTTGGCGGTCTTCCAGACCAGGCCCGGGGTTTCACACCGGCTGGTGGCCGTGCTGGTGGCGGTTCCCGAGCTGCCGGTGCTGGTACCAGTGGTTGTCGTCGATGCGGTGCGGGTAGCCGTGGCTGACCCGGTGGCGGTGGCCGTCTTCGATTCCGTGGCTGTCCCGGTGGCCGAGCGGGCATCAGGAACGATGTCCAATGCGCTGTCGGTTGCTGCCATCAAGGCGGTGTCGGTCGCCGAACTGGAGACGCTGACGTCCTGGGCAGAATCGGGTGCAACCGCAGGCCAATGATCGGCGGCTCCCGATTCCGCGACCAGCGGCGCAGCGTCGGCCGCGAGCGGCTGGTGGCCTCGGCCGCAGCACGGGGCCAGCGGGAGAATGAGACTGAGGATCGCGTACGGGCTCGTCAATCGCCTCTTCCACATAGGGGTTGTCTCATTTTACAACGAGCCGGTGGGAGAGTCCTTCCAATGTTCGGAGCCGCGCGCGTGGGGGGGGGTGATGATCCTGATCGATACGTGCTATCTAGTCGCGCTCATCAATCGGAAAGACGCACTTCACGCGCAGGCCAAGACATTGGCACAAGGGTGGGACAAGAGTGGGCAGCATCTTGTAACGACCGATGCTGTATTGATCGAGTTTTCCAACTTCTTCGCCAGGAGCCCGCTCCGAGCGTTGGCGTCATCATGGCAACGGCGCCTACGCCGAAGGCTTGGCGGCTGGACCATCGAGCGATTGACTCCGCAGCTCATGGAATGCGCGGAAGCTCGATACGCAGCACATCCAGACAAGACCTGGAGCCTAACCGATTGCTTGAGCATGGAAGTCATGCTGGACTACAGTGCCACCCAGGCAGCCACCGCGGATCGCCATTTTGGGCAGGCGGGTTTTCGCGTCTTGCTAGCGACGTCGCCGTAAAGGGTGGCCGACAACAGAGGCTATCCAACCCAGAGATTCCCCGCGAATCGCGTAGCAAAGTACAACTGGACCATGAATAGCAGACCGGTGCAAACGCAGAGCGCCATTCTGCCAAGCAGTTTTTGGCGCACAATGCTGAGGACTATGAACGGCCATATCAGCAGGGAGTGGCGGACAAACGAGCCTCCGTCCCCCATCGTTGCTGCTGGAAGCACCAGCGCCAAGTATATGAAGATGATCCTCCAGTCCTTGCCAAATGCAACGGGACAGAAGGCGAGAAAAGTGAACCCAATGAAGAGCTTGTCCACTATTCCGTTGTTGTAGGCAAACAGCTCTTGACTAGCCGAGTAGAATCTCAGGAGAAAATGGGAGGGCGAGAACATGTTCGAGATTGAGAGATTGAAGACGAAGTGCTTCTGCGCATCGATCTGGGCAAAGGCGTTGCCAGTCATAAGCTTGTAGAAGACAAGGAGCGAGAGTGCGCCGACCCCAACCGCCAGCAGATTGAGCGTGGCGAACAGGATCGCTTTTCTCTGTCTCCTCATGATGCCGACGGCCACATCAAGAACCAGAAGCGCCCCAAGAAACAGGCCCTGCCCCTTGGCCCACGGGAGCAAGAGGGCGAACAGTATGCTCACCTTCTCCTTCCTCACGGCATAGAAATAGAAGAAGCCCATGATCACGAAGAGAGCCACGCTCTCCGAGTAAAATGCCGTCAAGAAGAAGGCCGACGGATAGGCTAGCACAAGGACGACTGCCCAAAGGCTCTGCTCGTGGCTAAATGCGAGCCGCTCTAGAGTGGAGTGGAACAGCAGAAGAAAGAGCAGGCCGAAGAGCGTTGTTATGGCGAAGGCCGCAAGAAACACGTCAGCCGTAAACAAACTGGCCAGCTTGGTCAGTATCGGAAACAATGGGTAGAAGGCGAGGGAATCATCCCTTCCGGCGGCGAAGCCATCCTTTGCGAGCAGCAAATAGTGCTGTCCGTCCCAGTTGGCAAAAGGAGCTGCCCAAAAATGGTTATCCTTAATGACATACCTGTTCCATTCGTTCTGCGAGCTATCCGAAGCGGAATTGGCGACAACCATGGTGCGCAGGAGAAGGATCTTCCACACTCCATAGATGGTGAAGACTGCGAAGTGTCTCCTGCAGAAGTCCCCTAACCGCCCCTTGAGATCGGCGGCGAGTCGAACTATTCTTGCTGACGCTTCGTCCATGGCGGGCACTCTAGCGGAAGATACGCCCGGGTAGTCAAGCGTCAGGCGATCAAACCCAGGCATGTGGCTATCAATCGAGGCCGCGCTATAAAGCCCGCGCTTCATGCACTTGCTTTCGCCCCTGTCCTGGGTGGTCTTCGCCATCCTGTCGGCCGTCTTCCTCGGCATCTACGACGTGGCCAAGAAGGCGTCGGTGCAGGACAACGCCGTGCTGGTCGTGCTTTTCGCCTGCAGCGCCAGCGGCTTGGCGCTGTTGTTGCCTCTGGGCGTCCTCTCGCTTGCGGCGCCAGCGTGGGCGCAGTCCCATGGCGTTTTCATCACCGCGCTTTCCTGGCACGACCACGGCCTAGTCGTGGCCAAGGCGGCGATAGTCACCCTGTCCTGGGTGCTCACCTTCTTCGCGCTTAAGCATCTGCCCATTTCGCTCGCCGCGCCGGTGCGGGCCAGCGCGCCGCTTTTCACCTTGCTCGGCGCGGTTGCATTCTTCGGGGAAAGGCCGACAGCGCGCCAGGGGCTGGGAATCGCGGTGATTCTCTTGGCCTACTGGGCCTTCTCGCTCATTGGCCGCATCGAGGGCATTCGATTTTCGCGCAATGCCTGGGTGTGGTCGCTCTTTCTCGGCACCCTGGTGGGCGCCGTCAGCGGGCTCTACGACAAACATCTTCTGCAAACCGCGCACCTTCCCGCGCTGGCCATGCAGTTCTGGTTCACGGCCTACAACACTCTGATTCAAGGGGCCATCGTAGGCTTCCTGTGGTGGCCCCGTCGCTCCCGACACACCGCCTTCCACTGGAGCTGGTCCATCGCTGCGGTCGGCGCCCTTCTGCTGCTTTCCGATGCGCTCTATTTCCACGCTCTGGCCATGCCCGGCGCCTTGGTCAGTGTCATCTCGACCTTGCGCCGGACCAACGTGGTGCTCAGTTTCGCCATCGGCTCATTGCTCTTTGGCGAGCGCTATCGTTTGCGCAAATCCTTGGCCCTGGTCGGCGTGCTGCTCGGCATCTTTCTGATTCTCTGAGCCCGCAGGCCGGCGCCTGGAGAAAGATTTTTGACCCTGTCAGGGGCCGCTGGGGCACCGCACATTCACCATGCGACACTTTTCACTGCTCCCGTTGTTTACCCTTGTCGGTTTGATGGCCTGCTCGGGAAACACCTCCGAGGGACCGCTGGGCGGTGCTGGAGGCACGCCATCGGCCACAGGCGGCTCGTCGGGTGGGGCCACGACTGCGTCTGGAGGAAACCCGACGACAGGCGGCACAACCTCCCAATCCGGCGGAACAACGGTCCCGGCGACCACCTCGCCAACCGGCGGGATCACCAGCACGGGCGGCGACTTGGCGACCGGCGGCATCACCGACACTGGCGGCATCACGGCCACTGGCGGCATCACGGCAGCCGGCGGGTCTGCTTCCGGTGGCCGCACGGCCCCAGCCGGCGGCAGCACCTCGACCGGAGGCGGGGCAAAGGGCGGCGCGACGGGCGGGACCGGCACAGCAGGGGCCTCGGGTGGTCTGCCCGCCACCGGCGGAGGCGCGGCAGGCGCCCCCGCGCCGGGAACCGTTCCGGCGGGATATCCCACGCCGACCGCAGACAATTTCGCCAAGTGCAAATCGTCGACCGCATCCGGCGGTCTCTGCCCAGGCGGCGGCGCTGGGCCGGTCTGCATTGAATGTCACTTTGGCGGGTCGGCGGGGAACTACACCGTGACGGTCACTCTCGGCGGTTCCGCTGCCAGCGAAACCTATGTGAGTGCAGAGGCAAACCGCGGCCTGCTGAAACCGGTGAGCCTGGCTGCCGGCAAATCCCAGACCTACGCATTTGTGGTCAATGTCCGAACCAAGGAAAGCGAGCCGGCGCAGGCCGTCTCCGCCGGGACGCCAGGCCTGGACATGTACTTCTCCGGCCCGACCGCAACTCCCCCGGCCGTGAGCGCCATTGGCTATGCCTTGGTCACAGCGGCCACAAAACCCACCATGGTGTGGATCGCAGGCGATTCCACCACCTGCGACCAACCCGGTTCTGGTTTTGGCGGCTGGGGCCAGATGTTTCCCGAGCATGTCATGGCTCCGTTTGGCGTCGCCAACTACGCCGACAGCGGTGAAAGCTCCTCGTCGTTCTACGGCAGCGGCCTTCTGTGGGGCGCCATCAAGTCGCAATGGAGCGCGGGCGATTGGGTGTTCATCCAATTCGGTCACAACGACAAAGGCGTGGCCGACGCCACAGTCCAGACGAACCTCGAAAAATATGTGACCGACGCCCAAGCTGCGAAGGTCAACGCCATTCTGGTTTCTCCTCCCGCTCGCGTCGGAAGCATTCCGATCGGCGACCAATCCAGCCTGCACGCGGTGTCGGCGTCCGGGGCCGCGAAGGACAAGGGCGTGCCCTTTGTCGACCTTACGGCTTTGTCGACCGCCTGGTACGACGGTCTTGGTCTCGACGTGACGGCAGTGAAGGCGAAATACCACGCGGGCGGAACAGACATCACCCACACCAACATCGCAGGCGCCGAGGGGCTCGCGGATCTCGTGGCCGCCGAAATCAAAAAGCAGAACATCACCGGGCTGGTCGAATACATACGGTAGTGACGCACGGATGCGCTCGCTCTGTGGGCGCGTCTGCGGTACGCTGCCGGCCGGTGAAATTGAGCAGCCTTTTCGACGCAGATTCCTTGCGGCGCCATCGTTTGGCCTACGCCTGCGCGACCGGCATTGTTGTGCTGGCTTTGGTCGAGGCGGGCAACGCATTGCTGGCGCCGCTGCGTGCGCCGGCAGACCGGGATTGGCGCTCGCTGGCGGCTGAGGTTCGGGCGGGATTTCGACCGGGCGATCTCATCGTCGCGGCGCCGGCCTGGGCCGACCCGCTCGTGCGCCTGCACCTGGGCGACCTGATTCCGGTGGCGGTGGCCGGGCGTCTTGATGCGGGCCGTTTCGGGCGCATCTGGGAGATTTCGCAGCGGGGGGCGCGCGCGCCGGAAACCGACGGCGCCAAGGTCGTGCAGTCGAGCCGCCACGGGGCGCTGACCCTGCGGCGCTGCGAGCGGCCCGCCCGCCAAGTGTCGTTCGATCTCGTGACCGAATGGAACCGCGCCATTGTTTCGCGGGTCGTGCCGGGCGGCCAGCCCAGCTGGTGCTACCGTGCGGGCGAGCGCTTTGAATGTACGGATCCCCCAGCCCAGACGGTCAAGGTCGAGCTGCTGGAGATCGACACCAGCCCGCACCTGGCCTTGGCCACTCCCCTCACCAGTCGCGCCACCACAGTCATTGAATTCGATCGGGTTTCTCTTGGGCGAGAACTGGCAGTGGGGGCCGGGCTGCACAACGTGTGGCTGCGCAAGTCGGGCCAGGGCACCGTCACCTTGCGCGTGCTGGTGCAGGGCCGCGAGCTCGGCCACATCCAGGCGGGCAGCCTGACCGGCTGGACCGTGCGCAGCTTCGACACGACCGCGCTGGCCGGACAAACCGCAACCGTGCGTTTCGAGATCACCGCCGACGATCCGGGCGCCCGCTATTTCGGCTTCGCCGCGGAGGCGCGCAGTTGATGGACCAACCTGGACGGGCACCCCGGCGACGCTGGGGCTGGATTGTGCCTCTCGTGCTTGCCCTGGCGTCAAGCGGCTGGCTGCTGGCCGTCGAGGGCCACCAGGGTCTGTCGCGCGACGAAGCGCAGTACTTCCGCGCGGCCGAGCGCTACTGGGGCTGGTTTGAAGCTCTCGGCGAAGCGGTGGCCGCGGGCAAGCCAGGCCGCGCTTTTTCGCGCCCGGTGGTCGATGGCACCTGGGGCGACAACCACGAACACCCGCCCCTAATGAAGACGCTCTACGGTCTGTCGTGGCGTCTGTTCCATCGTTGCGACTGCACGGGGCCGAAGCGCGGCCTGCACCCGATTGCGGTACACAAACATCGCACTCTGCCGCTGTTTTCGCGCGAGTCGACGGCCTTTCGCTTTCCCGCCATCCTGCTGGCCGGCCTGGGCGTGGCACTGGTTTACCTGTTTGCCCGCCGATTCATCGGGCCCTTCGCCGCGGCCGGCGCAGCCGTGTTTTCGATCGCGCAACCACACTACTTTTTCCACGCCCAGATCTCGTGTTTCGACGCGCCCATCACGGTGATGGCCCTGCTGGTGGCTTTCTCCTACTGGAAATCCCTGCACTCGCCCCGCTGGGGGATTCTGTGCGGTATCTTCTATGGCCTGGCCCTGGCCACCAAGCACAACGCCTGGCTGATTCCGTGCTTCCTGCTCGTCCACTACCTGTGGATGCGTCGACGGGATTTTCCGCGTCTTCGGCCACCGCGTGTGCCCCTGGCGTTTGTGTCCATGGCCACCTTGGGCCCCATTGTGCTGTTCGCCGTCTGGCCTTGGCTGTGGCACGCGCCGGTGCCGCGCGTCCGCGAATGGATTCAGCGACACGCCCAGCACGAGCACTACAATTTTGAATATCTGGGCCGGAACTGGAACCTGCCGCCCACTCCGGCGCAAACCGGTCGCTGGCTTCTGCGCGCCACGTTTCCCTTTGTCTCAACAGGATTCACTGTGCCGGTCACCACTTTGGCCCTGGCCGCGGCTGGGACGATCGTGCTGGTTCGCCGGCGCAGGAAGGACGCGGTCGCTGACCCGCTCATCACTCCCGACCTGCCGGTGCCTGACGCGCGTGTTTCATGGGTGCGGCCGGGCGCAGACGTGGATCTCGCGCCGGGCGTCTTTTTCGCGGTGCAGATCCTGGGGCCTATTGGGGTCCTGGCCCTGCCTTCGACCCCGATCTTCGGCGGGGTGAAGCACTTCATGACCGCCATGCCGTTTCTGGCAATCGTGGCCGGCATGGGTCTGGCGTGGGTCACCAGGCAGGCGACATCGCTGGTGCGACCATCGCGTCTGGCTCGGGCGCTGCCCGCGGCCTTGGCTGGTTTGCTCTGCCTGCCGGCGGTCGCCGAGACCCAGCGCTCGCACCCTGATGGCCTCGGCCACTACAACCTGCTGGCCGGCGGGTTTGCCGGCGGCGCTTCGCTGGGCATGAACCGGCAATTCTGGGGCTATTCGATCTTGCCGCTGCTTCCCTGGATGATCGCGCACCGGCCGCCGTCCAATCGCGTCTACTGGCATGATGTTCTGCACGACGCGATCGTCATGTATGCTCGCGACGGTCGGCTACCGATTGGCATTGGCGACGTGGGCGTGGGCGAATCGGTGGTGGCGCAATCGGATCTCGGCCTTGTCATCTTGGAAAAACACTTCGCGGTCTACGAAAACCTGCTCTGGGAGGCCTATCAAACCACCCAGCCCGCGGAGGTCTATGCCCACGAGGGCGTGCCGTTCGTCGTCCTCTATCAGCGCAAGGCGCCCCCGCCGCCGCGCCAGGAGCCGTTGCCGCCATGACCCGGTTTGAACGTCTTTTCTCCAGTCGTTGGGCCCTGGCTATCATCTACGTCGTGTTCCTGGGCGCCTACCTGGGGGCATCAGGCGGGCGGATTCGCCAGCATTCCTCGTACAACCACTTCGTGTACCTGGCGGACGGTTGGCTCCACGGTCGCCTGGATTTGGCCACCAACCCGCCCAACGAAAACGACTGGGCGCGGGTTGAGGTTCTCAACCTGAAAGACGGCCGCACCCTCAAGGGCCAGTTCCGTACTTCGGGTCCGACCGATCGTTTCTATCCCCTGCGTGGCCCGTCCCTGACCATCGACAAGGACGATATCGTCTCGCGTTCTTGGATACGCTACGTGTCTTTTCCACCGTTTCCTGCGGTGCTGATGACTCCGTTCGTGGCTATCTGGCACCTGGCCTTCAATGACGTCCTCTTCACCGTCATCTGGGCGGCGTTCAATCCGGTGTTGCTCTTCCTGTTGCTCGGCAGTCTGCGCCGCCGCGGATACAGCAAGCGCAGCGTGGCCGACGATCTGTGGCTGACGGTTCTCTTGGGCGCCGGCTCGGTCTATTTCTACTGCTCGGTCCTGGGGCAGGTCTGGTACACCGCCCATGTCATTGGTGTGACCTGTGGGATCGGCTACGCCTGGGCCGCCATCGAGGCATCGCGGCCCCTGCTGGCGGGATTGTTCATCGGCCTGGGATTCGCGACACGAACGCCGTTCGGGTTCATGTTCCCGCTTTTCTTCTTCGAGGCTGTGCGCGCGGCGGGTGGCTGGGAACGCCTGCGCAAGGTGCGCAAGGAAGGCCTGCCCGCCGGCCTGCTCGGCAAAGTCCTGCGCTTTTCAGCGTCGGCCGGCGTGATCGTGGCCGTGCTGCTCACCCACAACTACCTGCGCTTCGGCAAGTTCTGGGTGTTCGGCCACGAGTACCTGAACATCACCTGGCAGGACCGAATCCAGAAATGGGGTCTGTTCAACCTGCACTTCCTGTCGCGCAATCTGGCCTGCGCACTGGTCCTGCTGCCGCGAATTCTGGCTCAGTACCCGTATGTGAAAGTCGGCTCCCACGGCCTGTCGCTGCTGGTGACCTCGCCCAACCTGGCCTACACCGTGGCCCCGGCCGAGCGCAGTCCGCTGGCGCGTGGTCTGTGGATCACCGTTCTCTTTACCGCCCTGCCCTCGCTGCTCTACCAAAATTCAGGCTACATCCAGTTCGGCTACCGCTTCAGCCTGGATTACATGGTCTTCCTCATCATGCTGCTGGCGGTGGGCAATCGCCGGCTGACCGTCCTGTGGAAGGTGCTCTTGATCTGGGCGGTGGCGGTCAACCTTTTCGGCGCCATCACCTTCGATCGCCTGACCCAGTTCAGCTACGACGATTCCTTCTTCCCGCACGGAAACAATTGACCGGCCGCCCCGCCGGTGGCTTGATCGGGGGAAGGGTCGAAACGTGGAAGGATGATGCCCATGCTCAAAACGCTGTGCCGCTCATGTCTGCTTGGTCTGCTCAGCATCTCCTGCGCCACCGCGCCGCCGCCCAAGCCGCCGGAACAGGCGCCACCGCCGCCGCCGCCGCGCCTGGAGAAGATGCACGAGCCGCTTGAGGTTTTGCCGCTGGAGCTGTTCTTCTCGGGGGTGCGGGGCGTGGCCAGGTCGAGCGAATCGGTCACCATCCGCAACACCGGTGACCAGTCGGTCGCCATCAACGACCTGGTCATTGTGGGGGCACAGGCCGCCACCTTCAAGCTGACGGACGTGCCTCCCCTGCCGGCCCTCCTGCGGCCCAGCCAGTCGCTAACCGTGAGCGTGGGTTTCGCCCCACCCGCCGAGACCGAGGCGGGGCTGCATCGTGCGCGCCTGCGCATCGTGCGTTCAGAAGACGACGACGGCCCGCCCTGCGACATCTCGGCTTTGGTCAGCAAGGGAACCGATTTGGCCAGTGAACCGCCTGTGTCGCAGATCCTCGAAACCCTGGGCTACGCGCCAGAGTTGGCCGCCACCGGCGCGGACGCTGCCGGCGCAAGCGCTGGCGGCGAAGTGAAGTCGGGACTGTTCCAGCACGCCAAGCCCGGCAATGTGGGTCTGTACGTTGTCGCCCGCTACTCGCAGGACGAGACATCGTCCTACGGCACCTATGCCATCGAGGGCGGCAAGCCAGTGCAAAGGCCGATGGGCACCATCGCCAAGGGACACAACCAGACCCTCAACCCCGAACTGGAAGGCGAAGGGCAGACGAGTTTCGACCCGGGCGACAAGGCGTTCGGGGTCTTCGTCAAACTGCCCAAGCGGACGCTGTACTCGGAAGACCAGCGCAACAGCGAAGCAGCCAAGCACGCCATGCGCATCTACCCCCTGCGCAGCCGCGGCGGCGCCCGGGTCCCCGACGCCATGTTGGTCGTGGTGGACGAGGACGGCGACGGCGATTTCCAGGACTACGTGTTCACCCTCGTGAACGTGAAGCCAGCCGAGTAGGCGTCAACGACGACGGCCGCCGCCACGCCCGAAGCCGCCACCGCCGAAGGATCGGGTTGGCGGCGCGCTGACCGCGGGCGCGGACTGCGGCACGGATCGCACCCCCCCTCCGATGGCGCCTGACCAACCGTGGCTGGCCGGTGCTGCCGGAGCCGCGGGGTGATACACTTCCGCGGGAGCCGCGGGGGCAACGGAGCGATAAGAAGCAGCCGCCGGCGCGTTTGCCCGCGGTGGGGCAGAGGCTGAGCCGCGCCAGCTATTGCCAGGCTGACCCGCGGACGATCCGCGCCAACCCGACGAGCCCGCCCCGACCGGTCCCACGACATGCGAAGGCGGCGGCACGCGGCGAATCGGCGGCGCCACACCATAGCCGCCATGCTGGAAACGACCGCCGCCGTAGTAGTTGGGATAGTAGGTCCGGTAGTAGAAAGAATAGTAAGGCCAGTAGGCCCAGAAGTACGGGTCATAGGGGCCTTCCCAGTAGTACCAGGGACCAACCAGGGTGAAATGCGGCGACCAAGGCCGCCACAGGTGCGTGTGCGGCCCGATCATGAAGCACCAGCCGCCCCCGTACGCCTCAAGTATTGGGTGCGCGCCGTAGTAGCTGTAGGTCGGGCCGGCATAGCCGAAATCGCGCGGATCCCCAACGAAGTAGTAGCAGCCGTCGCGCAGCTCGAAGAGCCGCAGATCCAGCGGCGGGTAGGCGTGAACATGCGCGCCCGGCGTATCGTCCCATGGCCCCCCACCCGCGGATCGCGTGTCGACCGGATGCGGCCCGACGTAGCAGTATCCGCCGCTCGGAACGGCGAAGGCCGTGCCCTCGGCGTTGGGCGGAATCGGTGGAGGCGCTGGCTCGGCCTCCCCGGGGGCGCTGGGTGGTGGACCGTATTCGGGCGGCTGCGCCTGGTCGGTGGCCGCATAGCCCTCGTTTTCTTCCTGCGCCACGGCCAAGCGGCCGAGTCCCGTGACGAACCAAGGGACCAGCACAATGGCGACCGACCTAGCGTGGCGTAGCATGGGCAACCTCAGGCGAAAGTGTCTTCCTGGTAGATGCTACCAGCAATCGGCGGGCCAAGGTGCGGGACCGCTTCTCGCCACCTGCAGGCACGATTCCTGGCCGTCCTTGCCCTTGCGCACCGAAACCGTGTCAGAAATGCGCGCCCCATGGTGTGAATCTGCTTCACGGCCGCGGCGATGGGAGGCAAACTCGGGCCACCCGTCAGGGTGCCAAAAAAGGGACATGACCATGGTTATAGAGACCGAACTTCACGAACTTCTCAAGGCGGCGATGCGCGCCAAAGACAGCCGCACAGCCGACTGCATTCGCATGATCAAGACCAAGCACATGGAGCGCCGAACCGCGGCTGGCTTCAAGGGGCCACTCGACGACGCCCTGTGGTTGGACGTGGTCATCGCCTACCAAAAACAGATGCGCAAGGCGCGCGAAGAATACGCAACGCTGGGCGAGCGAGGCGCGGAACACTTGCCCCAGCTCGATTTCGAGATCGAATTCTGCTCGCGCTTTCTGCCCAAGGCCGCTGGCGACGACGAAGTCCGCACCGCTGTCAAGGAGACCATCGCCCGCCTGGGCGGCAAAGACCCCAAGCTGACCGGCAGGGTCATGGGCGAGATCATGAAGGCCCACAAGGGCCATTTTGACCCGGCCACGGTCAAGCGAATCGTCGAAGAAGAGCTGAAGTAGGCGGCTGGTCGTGAAATCGGGAAGCCAACTCGAAAAGGCCTTGGAGAGCGGCCTGCTCGCCGTAACCGCCGAAGCCGGCCCTCCCAAGGGGAGCCAGCCAGAGGGCATGCGCAAGAAAGGCGAGCTGCTCAAGTCGTCGTGCGACGCCATCAACGTGACCGACAACCAGACCGCCATGGTGCGCATGTCAAGCCTGGCCGGCTGTGTGTTGATCAAAGAGACAGGCGCCGAGCCGGTGCTGCAAATGGTGGTGCGCGATCGAAACCGCCTGGCCCTGCAAAGCGACCTTTTGGGAGCTGCGGCGCTGGGAATCCGCAATGTCCTATGCTTGGCCGGTGACCACCAGCGCATGGGCAACCATCCCACCGCCGCGGGCGCCTTCGACATCGACCCGATCCAGCTGATTCAGGTGATCAAAGCCATGCGCGACGACCACCTAACCGCGAGCGGTGAGAAGCTCTCGGGTGAAGTGCCGCTCTACATCGGCACAGTGGCGCATCCGTTCGCTGATCCGATGGAACTCCACATGATCACCCTGGCGAAGAAAATCCGCGCCGGTGCCGACTTCATCCAGACGCAGGCGATCTACGAACTGCCGCGATTCATCGTGTGGATGGACAAGGTCAGGGAACTGGGGTTGCACGACAAAGCACACATCATGGCCAGCGTGCTGCCGATCAAGTCAGTCGAGATGGCGCGACGGATGCGCAGCGACGTCCCGGGTATGCGACTTCCCGACGAGATCGTGCAACGGATCGAGCGGGCCGCGGACGCCAAAGCCGAGGGCATCAAGATCTGCATCGAAACGATCGAGCAGCTCAAACGCGTTCCCGGCGTGCATGGCATCCACATCATGGCCGTGGCCAGCGAAGACGCAGTTCCCGGCATCGTGAAAGCAGCAGGCCTTTCCCCGCGGCCGAAGCGGGCAAGCTAGGCCGGAGCCGGCCGCAGGGCCGGCCCGCGGATGCGAGTTCGGGTGGCGTGCGCGGGCAGCGGGCCGCGTGGGCGAGGGCGTGACCGCTCCGCGTGTCGCGCACGCACAGCGCGCACGCCGCCACAATGGCGTTGACTGGCAATCCCGCCGCGGGGACATCGGTGTAGAATCGAGAGGCCGACTCGGCAGCGGGCTTGCTGCTGAACCGCAAGACGTCATGCAGACCGGGACTCAATGAACTTCAGATGCACGAAGAAGGCGCAGGTCAGGCTCCGACTCACGCCGTTGGGGCTGGCACCCGTACCGGACGCGGTGTCCACGGTGGACTGGCACTGCAATGTGGTCACGTTGGGCAAGCGACCGTTCTTCCTATTCGCACACTCACAATCGCTGTACGCGCTCTTCGTCGCTGCAGCCGGGAATTCACCTCTGGATGCCTTCGGTCGTGCCTTCCGTGACCAACTCGCGGCGGCCCTGGTGCGCGAAGGTGTAGCCGCGAGTCAGGGCGCGAAACTGATGGATGACGGGCCAGACACTATGTGTCGGGCGATAGACCGTCGGGTGCTGGGGACCATGAACGACCATGTGAACATGAGCCGCTTCTTCGTTGAGGACGCGGGCGGCTTCAATGACCGTGTACTTGCCAAGATCCACGACGACATCAACGAGTCTCCGATGAGTATTTTGGGGATGGAGAGCCCCCGTCGAGTGCTTCACGCGCTTCTCTCTCGACGGGGAGCCTCATAACCGGCACGCCGTTCGACGGACGACAGTCATCTGGTCCAGTCCGCGATCTCTAAGTCATCGAAGTACTGGAAGTCCTCGGTGTTGGCGGTGATGAGGGTTAGGCCCTCGCTGTGAGCGATGGCTGCGATTTGGCCATCCACAAATGGCGGCGTTCTTCCCTTCTCTTCGAGTCGAGCCCTTTCCCGCCCGTGCCATTCGGCCGCGGCATCGTCGTAGGGCAGAATGGGAAAGGACCGTTGCACCACACCGTGGAGGTACTCTTCCAAAGCACTCTTCCGCTTCCCGGCCGGAAGCCGACGGCAGCCATAGATTAGCTCGTGCCAAACTGGCGCAGCAATGGCGCAGTGATCGCTCTGTTCCTCAAGCTTTCTTACGACGCGCCGGTTGGGTATCTTCGCGATGGGCGCGGAGACGATGGTCGTGTCGAGTAAGAATTTGAGCGTCACAGTCGGACTCGACGTCCCGGCTCTCTATCACGGATGGAACCGAAAAAATCAGGTTCCAGACCAATCTCCCCTGGGGCATGTCGCCCAAGGAACGCACGGAATGCGTCGCCAAAGTTGGCGCGCTCGCTACGAAGCATGTCGTACCTTTGCGGGGAAAGCACCAGCGCCACTGCTCGCCCGCGCCGAGTCAGCTGTACGTCCTTGCCCGCTTCCACGTCATCCAGGATGTCTGGGAGATGTGCTCTCGCGTCTGCGACGGAATAGCTCTTCGACATTCTTGCAGTGTACATCTATTTGTACATCTGGCAAGGTGTTCATTCTCGACGCTGCCTCTCGATTGCCAAGTCACCCGGCGCGCTCACATCCGGGCTTTGAGCGCGATCAGGATCATCCGCGTCGCGGGCGACTGGTTCAGCGTGTAGAAGTGTACGCCGGGGGCGCCGCCTAGAAGCAAGTCCACGCACTGGGCGGTGGCTTGGGCCACGCCGAGTTGGGTCACTGCCACGGCGTCAGTGCGGCGTCTTTCAAGCTCGGCCCGCAGGACGGCAGGGATGCTGGCGCCGCACATCTGGGTCATGCGCTGGATCTGCGCCACGTCGGTGATGGGCATGATGCCGGGGATGATGGGCACGGTGATGCCGGCGGCGCGGGCGCGTGCCACGAAGTCGAAGTAGACGCGGTTGTCGAAGAAGATCTGCGTGATGATGAAATCCACGCCGGCGCGTACCTTGGTCGCAAGGTGCTGCATGTCGAGCGCCAAATCGCGGCACTGGGGATGGCCCTCGGGATATCCCGCACCAGCCAGGCACAGGCGCGATCCGTATTGCTGCCGGATGGAGGCCACCAGATCCGAGGCGTAGGCAAAGCTGTCGGCGGGCCGAACGAAATTCTCCACGCCCGCAGGCGGATCGCCGCGCAGGGGAATCAGGTTTTCAATTCCGGCGTCGACCAGGCGAGCCACCAGCGCCGCGGTTTCGGCCCGGCTGGCGGCAATGGCGGTCAAGTGGGCCATGGCACACATGCCGTGGTCGCGCTGCATGCGGGTCACGAGATCCAGGGTGCAATCGCGGCTCGATCCGCCAGCCCCATAGGTGACCGACACGAAGGCCGGGGCCAGATCCGTCAGTTCCCCTATGGTGCGCTCCAAATTCGCGACGCCCGCCTCGGTCTTGGGCGGAAAGAACTCGAACGAGAAAAGCGGGCGGCCTTTGCCGAAGAGCTCACTGATTTTCATGGGAATCTAGTCGCGCGCACCGGCGCCTTCGCCCATTCGGGCCAGACGGGCACAGGCGGTTGCGGCGTCGATGACGATGGTTTCGCCCTGCCGCTCGGGCGCTTCAAACATGGTGTCGTGACAGATTTCCTCGATCAGGGTGCGCAGGGTGCGCGCGCCGGTCTTGCGCCGCATGGAAAACTGCACCACCTCGCGCAGCGCCTTGTCCTCGAATTGCAGGTCCACGCCGTCGAGTTTGAGCAAGGCCTGGTATTCGCGCACCAGAGAATCCGCCGGCACAGTCAGAATCTCGAAGAGATCGTCGGCTGACAGGGGATCGAGCTCGACCCGCACGGGAAGTCGGCCGAGAAACTCGGCCAGCAGACCGTAGTCGAGCAGCTCTTTCTCGCTGATGGGCGCCTGTCGCCGGATATCCGCATCGGCCTTGCCGAATCCCGCCGTGCGACTTTCCTGGTACAAGCGCAAGTCGGTAAAAGTTCCCGCGGCGATGAACAGGATGTCCTGGGTGTCGACCACAGTGAAGTCGTGCTTGTTCCAGTGCTGGGTCACGTTCTGCGGAACGAAGACCTCGCGGCCCTCAAGCAGTTTGAGCAAGCCTTGCTGCACGCCCTCGCCGCCGATGTCGCGGGCGCCGGCGCCAGTGCGCGCGCTGTGGGTACGGCGCGCGATCTTGTCGACCTCGTCGATGAACACGATGCCGTGCTGGGCCTCTTCCACGTTCTGGCCACACTTGTGCAGCAGCTCGGCGATCATCACTTCGACGTCCTTGCCGTAGTAGCCGGCCTCGGTGTACTCGGTCGCGTCGGCCATGGCAAAGGGCACGTCGAGAAACTCGGCCAGGGTGCGGGCGATGTGGGTCTTGCCGCACCCGGTGGGGCCGATGAAGAGCAGGTTCGACTTCTTGATGAGACGCTTGGCCGCCGCGGTCTTCTGCTCGCAGCGTTTGAGATGGTTGTAGGCCGCGATGGCCACCGTGCGCTTGGCCCGTTCCTGACCCACCACATGCAGATCGAGATGCGCGACGATCTCGCGGGGTGTGGGCAGCAGTTTCTCCTGGGCGCGGGGCGACGTCTTCATCGCGGCCGAGCATCGCACGCCTGCGACACCTCCGCCAAAATTCAGGGCAAAATGGGCGAATTCTCGCGAATCCGCCCGTTCTCTGCTGCGCTACTCAAGCGGGGGCGTGGCGTTTCTGACCAGGTCAAGGAAGTACGCCGGGAACCACTCGCCTGCCTGCGGCGCGTTCGGAGCGCTGTCCGATCCGGCGCATTCCGGATCAAAACGGGGCTGCGTCGGGTCAGACGTGCCGTCTGCTTCTCCCGGCGTCTTGGCCCAGAAATAGGCATCGATAAAGGGTTCCGGCGACACCCGCGGCCGCTCGCCCAAGCCAGCGCCCTTGATGTTGCACCAGTGGCCCCACACCTTGCGGATCTTGCCCTTGCCGTTGCGCCCAGTGTCGATCAGGAAGCCCTTGTCTCGAATTCCGTGGTCGGAAAGCGACACGGCGAGCTTCTTCACGTAGACGAGCTCGTTGAAGCAGGGATCCGTCGGTTCAAGAGCCATGCCGTCGCGATTGTAGAGGTGGGTGTAGTTCGAGGTGTTGGTGGCGAAGCCGCGAATCATGTCCACGCCGCCCGCCATCTTCAGCACCTTCTTGAAGATCTGTACGGCCTTCTCGCGGTTGCCGTCCCATCCCAGCCAGCCGGCGTGGGCCGCATCCAGGTAGATGCTCACGTTCGGCAAGGCAAGCTGTTGGATCCCGTAGGCGGTCAATTCCATATACGCCTGCCGCGCCTCGGTGCACGTGGGCAGGTTCATGTTGGTGGCGAGGTTGGGCAAGGAATCGGGCTCCAGAATCACCACGATGGGCAGTTCGGGGTAGGCCTTGAAGTACTTCACGATGCGAGCGATGAACTCGGTTCGGTAGCGCTCGGCCCCGTTCTCCGAGAGTTTCAGCTCGCCAGCCGACGACTTGGCGGCACAGTCGCGGTTGGGCATGTCGTAGACGATGAACACCGACACGGTGGGCTTGCCACTGGCTTCCTGCTGCTTCTTCGCCTCGTCGAGCCACTTGGGGACGTTTTCGACGTGCGCGATGGTGTCCAGCCACAGCCCGCTGGGGAAGTTCTTGGCCTTGCGAATGACAGCGGCGTCAGACGGATACATCTTGGCCGTCTTCTCGACGTTCGCGACGTATTCGGGGTTGATGAAGAAGTTTGTGCCTATGAACGGATTGCGGCGCGAGGCCTCGGCCCGGGCCGGGTCGACTCCGGTTGGCGCCGGGGCGCTGCCACTCGTGCCGATGCCGGCGCAGGCCGAAAAGGCGAACAGAACTGAAAAGATTGCAGGAACGCGCATCTGAATCATGAGGATCTCCTGTCAACGAGCCCGGACCGTCCCGGGAAAGCAGTGCCAACTATTACACGCAACAGGGCCATGGGGGGAAGAGCCGATCTTGGTCCTTGGTTCCGCGATAGCCGCAGAGGGTCGTGGCCGGTCAGTGAAGCAACGCCGCCACCGTCACGTAGTCCGCCTCATCGAGTGAGCCGGTTCGGATGCAGCGGACGCCACCGTCAGGCGCGGCGAGAATGTGGATGGGAATGGGCGTGCTCGGATCCTTCAGATAACGTTTGGCCCATGCCTCGAAATCGCGCGGGCTGGAAGAGCGCAGCGAGGGAGCCGGCGCCGCATCAGGATGCGCGGTCAGAAACTTGGCCAATTCGGCGGCGTCCTCGTCGACCGCGAGGAACCAGAGATCAAGCGCCGCTCCGTCCTGCCTGAGGCGATCGCGCCAGGACAAGAGCACGGGCATCTCGCGCAGGCAGGGCTTGCACCAGGTGGCCCATAGGTTGAGCCAGACCCAGCGCCCTGTCGGCAGCGCCCTGACTGGCTCGCGCGCAGGCGAGGCCGGCGGCAGCACCAGGCGCGGCCCTGCACCCGCGGGGAATTCTACGTCGCACCACTTGTCCGCTGGCGACGGGGCGGTTCGCGCGACCTTGACCGCCTGAAAACGGGTGTTGGGCGCGGGCGTCTTGTCCACCGCAGGGCAGGCCGCCAGCCCCAGACACAGGAGCAAGGCGGAAATTCGGCTCACAGCCTGCAATCGATCCATGCGACGAAGGCCGAACGGTTGAGATCGGCGGTTGTGCACTCGCCCTCAGCGCGCGAGCGCTTCCACTTGCAGAACTCCTGGTCGAGTTGGGCGAATTCCTCGCCCAGCCACAGCAGGCCCACTTCTTGTTCAAGCTCCGGATCGTTGAACTTGCCCTTGATGTGCCCGAGCACGGCGTCGGCGCGATGGCGGGACAGCTCGCGGTTGTGGTCGGCGGAGCCCTCGGGCGAGGCGCGCGTGACCACCAGGAAGTAGGACGCGCCCCGCTGGTCGGCGAAGGTTCTTTCCAGCAGCTCCATGGCCGCGGGATCAAGGTCGGCCTTGTCCTGATCAAATTGAACAATGGCGGCGCGCTCGGAAAGCGGGGAAAAGAGCGAATTGAAGTCGCCGCCGGACATGGCCGCCACCTGGCGCGCCTGCAGCGGCTGGCAACCACGCGAGCCACCGCCCTGGATGAGCCCGCACGAGGTGAGCACGCGACGGAGGATCTGTTTCAGGTTGCCGTTGCAGTAGCCCTCGTTGGCGGCGCTGGCGGTGGCCACATCGGACGCCTTGCCCACAGATTCAGTCAGGCGCGTGGCCGAGGCCCGCGTCCACAGTGTGGCCGGCAGGCCCACGCCGAGCAGGGTGGCGAATGCGAGCAGGAAGTGGAGCTTGTCGAGTCTCATCGTCGCACCTCCCCCGCACCACTTTCCAAGGTGCGCGCCAGCACGAAATCGAGGCCCAGATCCGTGTCCTCGTCGGGAATCTTCTGGTTGCGCACGAAGAGTTGCGGCGTGAGCACCGGCAGTGAGTTGGCCACCACCCAGCGCAGGCTGCGGTTGAGCTTGGTACGCACCAGCGGTTGCCCCAGACAGGAAGCGAGAGCGGGAAATTCCTGTTTGATCCGGGCGTAGACATCGCGCTGGCCCCGCGCACCGGCGGCCAGCAGTTCGGGTTGGTGGGCAAAGGCCCAGGCGAGCACCACGCCCGACTTCTCACCCGCGCACAGCACCGCCTCGCTCACCGCGCACGAGCCCGGGTGCAGCGATTCGTTGACCATCCAGTTGCAGTCCTTGTCGAGCGGGAAGAGCACGGTCTGCAGCGCCAGATCGCGACCGAGATCACTCGAAGCCAGTCGCTGGGAGAACGCCTTGCACGCCGCACAGAGGGGATCGAGAACCTCAATGGCGGGCACGCTGCCTGCGCCCTTGGCCTTCAACATCACGCCGTACTTGTCCTCGGGATGGTGCAGCTCGATCTTGCGGGCCAGCATGTCGGGATAGGCCGGCTTGCACACCATGTAGATCATCACGGGGATCAGCACCAGGGCGCAGCCTTCAAGGAAGTAGAGCAGCCACTGGCCCAGGTTCGCGCCTGCACCCGCAGCCGCCCGTGGCGCCCCCAGGTGGGCCGCGATGGCCGACACCAACGAACCCAGCGAGGCAGCGTAGATCCCGGCGCAGACCGTGCACACCGTGCCCAGTTCCACCTCGGAGATCCACAGGTAGATCGCGGAGGTCGCGACCGGGAGCAAAGCCGCCAAGACGAGAAATCCGGTCTCGTTGCGCCCGATTCCCCGGCGCAAAGACAGATCAAGACCGCGGAAAAAGAGAAAAGCGAAAACGCACAGGGCGGGAAGAGCGATGGGAATCCCGCCCCAGGTCAGGGCGCGAAACACCGAGGAATAGGGGCTCATGAGAACCGCGTGACAGCCCGATGTCCCGCTGGCATCGCGCGCACCCAGGCCCGGCACGATCGAACAGGTGATGGAGTGGACCTGTCGGTCGAGGTGCGCCACGAAGTCGAAGGTCGACACCGCGGCAAAGATCACGCCGAGCAGGGCAAAAAGCGCGAAGGCGATCAAGGCCGGACGGGGAGCGCCGGGCGCGTTTTCCCTCTCTTGCGTGAAGGTTTGCGGATTCACAGTCCGGCACCATAGCACCGCCGGCCCCTCACGCCGCTTTTCCGTCTCCTTCGCGCAGTCGGTCCAGAATGAGTCCGAAGAAGCCCACGCCGGCTTCGCCGCGAAAGTGCCAGCCCAGCTGGACCCGGCAGCCGCCGCACAGGGCGAGTCGCCAGTCGAGCCCGGGGAACCAGGGATACTCGCAGCTGGCCGGACCGACGACCACGCAGCCCACCGCTTCGGCGAAGCAGCCGATGTGATAGAGAAACCCGCCCGGGTTCATGAAACGATGCTCGTGGTTGCCCTGCACCGCCATGCGGTGGCGGCCCGAGGTCACGACAAAACCGCAGGCCCCACACAAAATCGCCGATTCAGTCTTCGCCCCGGCCGCTGGTTCAGGGCGACCATCCGGCCGCTCGGCGCCAGGAGACCGAGGCTGCTCTTCGCTCCGATGCATCTCCATAGAAGTCACGGGGCCAGGCACACCGCGCTACCAGCAGATCATAGGTAGAGGGTTCAGCGGGTTGCGAAGCAATTGCCGTCCTGTCAGCAGGATCAGTCGCTTGTGGAACCCGGCATTCGGAAATGACTGTTTGACTGCACGAACGTAGGTTCGGGGTACCCCAAAGCGGATAGTTCCAAGCGAGACGTCTATGAGGTCCGCACGTCGGAACCTTTCGACGGTCGAGGCGAACTGGCCTTTATAGTGACGGAGCTTGTGATGCCAGAGAATGATGGTGTGAGACGCGAATTGCTCAATCGCCTCGTCGACAATCGGGGAGCTCGTGCAGAATTTCATAGGGGCCATAGTGGAGGCAGGTCCGCACAACCAATCGGGTTTGCTGGAATGGATGATCGCACGAGAAGCCGAACGACAGCACATCTGTCTCGGCCGGCGTCGGCTATTCCTATGGAAAGCATCCCCTCTACGGCGGGGACCCGCGCTCCAGATTGGATGGCGAGCTGTCAATCGAGCACCGGTGGGCGGATGGGGTGCGCGTGCGCGCCTTCGGCGGCCTTCCGGTCCTCTTGAATCTCGGTTGGGAGAAAGCGGGACAAGGGGACGTTCCGGCAGGTGCGCCGCAAGCGTCCTATCCGCAGCTGCAAGAGAAAGCCCTCAACAAGCGTCTGGCACCAACCTGGCACCGAGTTATGGCGGACACCAAGGGGTTGCAACGGCCAGAACATGGTGTTAGCCTTAGCTAAGTCTGGCTAAGCAGGAAGACGCCATGCAATCCGTCAACATGCTCGAAGCAAAATCGTCGCTGTCACGTTTGGTCGATGCCTTGGAGCGCGGCGTGGAGAGCGAGATCGTGATTGCCCGTAACGGCAAACCGGCCGCGCGCTTGGTGCCGATCGAAACACCTGCGGCCGGCCCGCGGCTGGGTGTGGCCAAAGGTCTATTCAAGCTGCCGGAGAGCATCGACGCGGACAACCCGGCCATTGCCAGCCTGTTCAGCGGCGAAGATGGTTGATGCGACTCCTGCTCGACACCCATATCGCGCTCTGGGCAATCAGCGATGATTCGCGTCTGCCACAGAGGGCGCGCGATCTGATTGCCGATCCGGCCAGTGCCATCACAGTGAGCGCGGCCAGTATCTGGGAAATTTCCATCAAGCATTCACTTGGGCGCGGCAACATGCCCATCTCTGGAGTCGAAGCTCTCCTCTATTTTCAACGTTCCGGTTACTCCTTGTTGGGCGTTTCGGCTCACCATGCCGCCGCGGTGGAGCAACTGCCGGCCCATCATGCAGATCCCTTCGACCGCATCCTCGCCGCGCAGTCCCTGTTGGAACCCCTGCGCCTACTGACCCACGATAGAACGCTGGCCCGCTACAGCGATTCCATCATTCTGGTTTGAAGAGGCGGAGGACGCCTGAGGCTGAGGCGCCACCGACCCCGCGAATCACCGTCATCTGCTGCCATTCCTGCGAGCAACAACACCGCGGCTCGGCACCAACCTGCGGGCTCAACAAGCGTCTGGCACCAACGTGGGAGCACCAACCTGGATCTCAGTCCGGGGAAGATTTCGCCTCGACCACCCGCCAGGTACCACCCACCCGGCGCAGGCTCAGGGACATCCTGAAGATCTCGTAGTCGCCATCAGTCGCAACCCTCGCCGTGTCTCCGCGAACCGTCACCTTGCGAATGGTCACGCGGGGACCAAGGCGATAGCCGACCTCATAGTCATCGTCCATGACGCAGGCATTTTTCCGGCAGTGCAGAACCAGACCCGCCATCCCCGACACCGCCGCGGGCTTGCCGCGATCATTCCAGACCCTGATGATCGTCGAGGCGGCCTCCCAGGGCAGCGTCCGTTCCCGTGTCAGGTATCGCAGCGCCTCTTGCTGCACCAGTTGCTCGTCGCTGCCCGTGGGCGCGACCAGGGGCGACTCGTCCTCTCCGTCGTTGACACCGTCGCCATCGGTGTCCGGTTTCGCGGGGTCGGTCCCAAGATAGGCCTCGGTTGCGTCGCTGATTCCGTCGCCATCGCGGTCGGCAAGGACCTTCTCGGCATCGACGACCGTGCGCCACCGTCTGCCCTTCGGTTCTATGGTGTACCCGCCGACTACGACCTGGCCCCCAGACGCGCTCAGTTGGTCCAGTTCCTTCTCCTCGTCCCACGCTGCGGCCACAGCAGGAGGTCCCCAGCCAGCCTCGGTCCGCCGTCGCAGCCACATGCGATCGCCGTGGCCCACGACACGATAATCGCCCTTGCTGACGCCCGAAGCTCCCCCGCAAGGGGCCGCCGCGCCGCGACCGTCTTCCTTGAAATCCGGTTTCAGCATCTCCTGATCGACTAGATCGCACAGGTGGACCCAGCCCCTGCGGCGCAGGGTCCGTTCGTCGATCTGGCGAAGCGCCTCAATCTCGGCCGGGCCGCCCACGCGCGCGAGGGTGCGATAGATCTCTGACCTTGGCACCTTCCATCCGGACGGTTCGTCCAGCATCAGCCGCGCCAATCGCGCAGCCACATCCGGCCGCGCGGAACGGGTGAGCGCGCTGGCGGCCCTGCTCGGGATACTGGCCGCCCGTTCCCAGCGAGCAGAGGCGCGTTCGTATTCATCCGGCTGATAATGGAACAGGAGGTGCGCGAACTCATCAACGAACACGTCGGTGAGCGACTCTCTGTCCTCGACCAAATCGAAGCGGCATGGGTCAAGCAGACACGTCGCCCGACCGCTGCTGAAGTCGAGGGGTGGATCACCACGGGGCGCGAATGAGGGCAGTCGTCGACACAAACGTCCTCGCGTATTTCCTCTTGGGCACGCGACCATTCGTCGAGGAAGCGAGCCGCTTTTGGCACGCGCTCGATGGTGCCCTGGCGCCGGCCCTGTGGGAAGCGGAGCTGGCGAATGTCATTTGGATGGCCGTCCGAACCGATGTCATTCAGGCCGAGGACGGCAGAAGACGCCTCAGTCTCGCAGCGAAGATGGGGATTCAATCCGTTCCAAGCAAGACTCTGTGGCACGGCGCTCTTGAACGAGCGGTTCAGTCGGGGGTGGCGGTGTACGACACCCTGTTCGTTGAACTTGCCAATCGCGAGAACCTTCCACATGCAACCTTCGATGCGAAGGTGCTCGCGGCGTTCCCTGATATTGCCGTCCGCCCAAAAGTCCTCGCCCCACGACACTGAGCCAGTCCGCCTTGCCGTTCAGTGGCGAAGGCCGCACGGGAGCCGCCGTGAAAACTTAGGCTCGCCCACTTCCGGAAAACTCAGGCACGCACCCACGAGCCTACGAGCGCTGCAATGCCTAATGGTTGTGTGGCTCTCTCCGCTCCAATCGCGGGTCGATATTGCCAGCAGTGCTCGTCCACTCGCGCAAAAAGCTGGCGAACAAGCTCCCAACTCTGCCTTGGGACTCCGCCACGGCAGCAAACTCTTCAAAGCCGATCGCGTCTTGGGAGGTAGCGATGGGCTGCACATAGAGCACGTGGACTTGCATCGCCGAATCAATTACCAAGTTCTCGATACTGCGAAGAGCATCAGTCAAGCCGACCCGAATATCGGGGAACGCGTGGTCGTACGCTGATGCCGGCACCCTCACGAAGCCCAGGCGCTCGAGCGTCCGCAGCAGGTGAAGATACTTTCGGACGTACTTCGTGTCAGTGGCCAGAGCGATCTGCAGAACTCCGTCTATGAGCCTGCGAAAGCCACCTTTGGCGCTCTCCACCAGGTAGGCGTCCTGCTCGTCCCTCCGCGAACCTTGGTCTGTCTTGAGCTCCACAAAGTACACCGACCTCGCATCCTCGGAAAACAGCGCGTAGTCGACTTTCGTAGAAGCGTTGGCCCCCGCAGTGCCCTCCCCCCACAGCGTTCCGCGCCGGAGAGGAAATTCGGGAATCATCGTCGGGCGTAGAGGCATGCCGACGCGATGCTGGACAACCTGTCGCATGAACAGTGCGAAAAAGGCATCGGCTCGCGATTCAAGCCTGTACGCCGGAAGATGCCGCCATCCTCCAAGCAGCGTGAGTACCTCGGCAATATCAGTTTCGACATCAAGTAGCATCTGTTCTCCTCGTCCGCCCAACGATTTGGCGACAGCTTCAACGGCTTCGACCGCTCCCTGATGTGCAGGTTGTCTCAAATTTCGGATCCGAGCGAGCGATTTCAAGCCGGGCAATCCTGTTACCGAGGTGGGATATCCTTACCCATAGGCCTTCGCGAATGGGTCCCCCGTGGCTAGTGGCATTATTGAATGAACCAGTCTCGATGAAGTCCGAATAGGAGAAGATCACTCCGCAAACCGAGAACGATTCCATCGGGTGACCTGACCATGGCATGGGACGGAAGTTCGTCACTCTGCCCTCGACAATGTTAGCTTGGTTGAGAACAAGTGCGCCCTTGAGCTGGAAATAGTCTCGGGCCATGGTCGCAGCCGCCCCGGTTGTCCACAGGACGGCCAGTCCCAGGAAGAACCATGCGCCCCTTGCAACAGACTTCGGTGACATCTGCGTGGGAAGAACGATCTTCTTCTTGAGCACCCCAACGCCAAGGAAAATGAAGAAAATGCCAGGAGCAAGGAAGCTCCACGCCATCCCGTGGCCGATTGAGGCGTCAAACACTACATCGTAGGTCATGTTGGTCATCACGGTAGAGCCGCCAGTTGCCCGACGGCCCCCGCACCGATCCCGGCGTGCGGTTTTCTCGCACCGGGCTCTTCAAAGGGGTTCGCTTCCGCAGCAAGGGTCATGACGTCTGAAGTATACGCCCCCTCTGGAAAACACGATGGCACGCCTGCGCCGGCGCGACACCGATAGCTGCGGCCGGATCAAACGCCTACTTGCTCGGCACCTCGCCTACGGCAATCGCGCCTGGCAAAACCTGAGCGTCTCACCGAGCAGCTCACTCACTCGCCGCGCGAGCCAGACGCGCGAAAGATTGGTGGTCGTTGCATCGAGAGGGACGAAGTCGTCTTTTCCAGCAGCCGTCTTCGGAGCAGCGGTCATGAATACGGCATCCACATCGCCTGGGATTCGTGCGTGACCAGGTGCATGCGGGACCACTCGGTGCCGGCGAGGAATCGCTCCCCGGTGAGTGAGGACGTCTCTGTACTGGAGCATATTCAAGAACTGGGGATCATCGACAACCCGCCCGATCAACTTCGTCAACGCATCGCCGGGAAAGCTGCGCTTGAAGCAATCCCTAACCCACTTGCGGCGGATCCCGCTGAGGTCCTGATCGGTGGCGATGGGAAATGCATGAGGCGAGACGAGAGCACCAATGTGGTACAGGCCGAATAGGAAGCACTCAATGCACGAAACAGCGTTGAAGAAGAACGCAAACAGCGCCTCTTCCTGGGCGTAGCGGTCGCCCGCCACCGAGAAGGTTGAGGCGAATCGCTCATCCGCAAGCGCAGCACCGCGGAACCGGTATTCGATGCCGTTGTGTGCGCTCGCCCAACCATGCCATCCTGCCTTGCTTGGGTATTTTCCCATGTGCGCACCCAGTAGGTCGTAGCCATTCTTGTCGAAGTTTATCAGACCATCATTTGGTGACATGCCGTGTCCGTCAACGCTATGGCATTCAGTGCAGCAACGGCTTGCTGCCTTCCGCCTACCCCGCCAGGTTCAAGTCCACCGGGATGCCGGCCGTTCTGATCTCGCGGGCCAGCCGCAACTTCCAATCTGCTTCGAGTGGAACGTATGCGACGCCGTTAAGGTCCGAGGGAAGCTCGATGCCGCTCTTGTAAAGAGCGCACACACGGCTCCGACCGAGACGCCCATAGAAGTACCCGAGCTCGAAGACGACGTTTTGCCGAGCACGCGGCCTCGCGTTCCCAGGCTCAAGGGATGGGTGGCCGGCGTCATCTGGGGTCAGGATAACCACCGCGTAGTCGACATTCGAATGTGCTTCGAACTTCTCGACCAGCGTACGGCCTTCGTTGGCTTTCTCGTGGAGGATGACAACCTGAAGGTTGAGTCGCTCCAAGAACCGCGCAACGGTTTCCATGGCAGCTTCGTCCCGACCATGAACTAGGAAGACGCGTGGCTGGCCCATTCCGGGGCCAGCGTCCAGCGATGGCAGAGACGACTGGGTGTCCGCTCCCATTGCGAAGCCTCCAAGGAGATCCTTGTGCGCAGCCGCAATCATGCTGCGCAAACGTTTCGCATTGTCAAGGTGGGCAATGGAGGTCCAACCATGCTCATTCATCAGCTTCTGAAAACGCTCCACCCGCGAGTCGGCCTTGCCGAAAATGTCGATTAGCGCGGCTTCCGCGCGCACAGCCCAGGCCTCAATGGTTTCCATCTCGTAGCCTTGGAACCCTGCGTTCGTCATGACCCTCCGGCCCGGCTCACCGTAGGCACCAAAATGGTCGTCGGAAACCCGGTAGGCAGGGGCACGATCGGCGCGAGGTAGCCGATCGAAATCCTCGAGTAGACCCTGGAGTCTGGTGTCGGCAGGTGTAGTGACCATACGTGATTCCATTCTATGTGGCGGTCAGCCAAACTAATAGCCTTTGCTGGAATGGATGACCGCACGAGAAGCCGGGAGGATCCATCGGGAGCGGAGATGGGCCTGACCGTGGCGGTGGCCCTTCCAGCAAACGCCCTACGTCGCCTCTGGCTCCACCGCGGGCGGCTCCTTTTTCCACAGTGGGGACGCGCGCCAGGAATCGCGCGCCAGCCAGACCAGAACAATTGCGCACGCAATGATGAGCATGGCGCTCTGGTCGGCGAAGCGCAGGTCGCTCCAGAATTCGGCCATGGTGAAGGCCTGGCCCGCGGCCAGTGCGGCCAACACGACCACCACCAGGGCAAAGGTGCGGTCGCGTTCAGCCCGGTCCCCAAACACCGCCACGACCAAGGGCAAGAGAAACACGAACTGGAAATAGGTATTGGGCAAATAGGAGAAGAACGGGACCAACATGAGGCCAATGAGAAATGTCTGCGGCAGACTGCGGCCGCGGGCCGCAATCAGGGCCAGGGCCAACGCCAGCAGGAGTCCCATATAATAGAGCGGCAGGCGGGATTCAAAGGTCGCATTCTGCAAACGGGCCCAGTCGGACCAGAGGTCGGGGGTATTCTTCTGGGCCAGGCTTGGCACTGAAAGATCGGAACGGAAGGCAATGACATTGCGCAGACCCAGATTGCTGGCACTCGGGCCGGACGAGTGAACCTCGGTCTTCTGCTGCCAGGCGCCCCAGGTGTCGCCGACGCCGAAAACGACCGACGTAAGCAGGAGCGCGCCCACCACGCCCGCGGCCGCGCCGGCAAAGGCGCGCAGGGCCGGACGTTGGGCGGCACGCAGTTCCGCGAACCGGGGAATGCGTCGGTGCTCGCGCCATGTATCGACGACAAACCAAACCG
>Ga0265316_10000207_pt1 | contig 68363 bp, 56 predicted proteins | sample 4522metaG_FD_202092 | JGI IMG/M metagenome (GOLD analysis project Ga0265316, IMG submission 202092) | Rhizosphere microbial communities from Carex aquatilis grown in University of Washington, Seatle, WA, United States - 4-5-22 metaG | ecosystem: Host-associated > Plants > Roots > Rhizosphere >... | reverse complement strand
TGTGCAGGGCATTGGCCGTGCGTTCGATGAGTCGCCCCGTCGACAAGTAGCCGAAGTCGTGGGCCGCCAGGTTGGCCAGAAGCGACAGTCCCATGTTGGTCGGCGAGGTGCGATGGGCGATGGCCGCGGCCGGGTGCTCCTGCACGTTGTCGGGCGGCAGCCAGCGATCCTTCGGACCGACCAAGGTATCGAAGAAGGCCCATGTCTTGCGCGCCACCTTGCGAAGGAAACGAATCTCAGCCTCGGCCAACCTGGGTGCGCAATGCGGGAGAGGCCGACTCAGCCACCAGGCCAGCAACGGGCTGGCAACCCAGAGCGCCAGAATGGGCGCGGCGGTGTGAAGCACGCTGGGCCGGCAGCAAGCGAGAAAGAGGGCTGACACCGCGGACAGCGCCGGGGCACTGACCATGGCGTAGAAGGACGAGGCGAGATCGACGCGGCGGCTGTGCTTCGCGTCGCCGGACGGGCTCCATTCCAGAAGCCGCCTGTGGCTGAGCAACACCCGAAATCCTGCGCGGACAATCGCATCGAGGCTGAACAGTGTCTCGTAGGGCAGGCACGCAAAGCTGAAGCCCGCCTGGCCAAAGCGCACGGCCAGCGATCGGCCTTGGTCGGTCAAGTGCTGCACGAACAGCACATCCTTGGGCTTGCGGAGCATGTCCAGGAAGGAGGCAACCACGGCCGGAACAACGAAGACCCCGAGCACCGCCAGTGTCCAGAACCAGGGCCGCTGCAGATAGGCCCAGCCGAGCAGCAACAACGAAGTCGCAGCCGCGGACACCAGGCTGCGCCGAAGATTGTCGAAGATCTTCCAGCGCGAAAGCAGCGTCAGCGGGTTCTTCTGCCCGCGCGCGGTTGGGTCAAGGCCAGGGACTCGCGGCAGCACCCAGCGGGCGATCTGCCAGTCGCCGCGAATCCACCGATGCCGGCGGCTCACGTCCGCACGGTAGCGCGCCGGATATTCCTCGTAGAGCTGCACGTCGGTGAGCAACCCCGAGCGCGCGTAGCACCCTTCGACCAGATCGTGGCTCAGGATGCGATTTTCAGGCAAGCGGCCTGCCAGGGCTCGCTCGAAGGCATCGACGTCGTAAATGCCCTTGCCGCTAAATGAACCTTCTAGGAAGAGGTCCTGGTAGACGTCGGAGACGGCGCGCGTGTACGGATCGAACCCCGGCTCGCTGCCCCACAATCGGGCAAAGCGCGACCGATTCGCGCCGGACAGGCTTTCGGCCATGCGCGGCTGCAAAATGCCGTAGCCGGCGACAATTCGCTGTGTGCGCTCGTCGAAACACGGCCGATTGAGCGGATGGGCCATGGCCCCGACCATCTGTCGCGCGGTATCTCGTGGCAACTGCGTATCGGTGTCCAGGGTGATCACGTAGCGCACGTGCTGCAGTTCCACAGTGTCGCCAGCGACGAGGCAAAAATCGACATCCGGGTCACGGCCGCGCAAAAGGCTGTTGAGCGCCGCAAGCTTGCCGCGCTTGCGCTCGTAGCCCATCCAAAGGCGCTCGCGCGGGTTGAAACGGCGCGGACGATGCAAGAGCAGGAAGGGATTGTGTTTCGGGCTGCCGTACTGTGCGTTCAGTCGCTCAATCGCCGTCTTGGCCAGCGCCACCAACGCCGCGTCCTCGGGCAGCGTCTCCTGTTGGGCGTCCGCGAGATCGGTCAGAAGACAGAAGTGCAGGTTGTCGTCCCGGTTGGCCAGAAAGCGCACTTCCAACGCTTCGATCAGATCGGCAATTCCACTGGCATTTGTGAGCATGGTCGGGATGACGACCAGGGCGCGGCCCGACGACGGAATTCCCTCTGAAAAGTCCATGCGGGGCAGAAGGCGCGGGGGCGCCAGCAAGGCCGCCAGCCAATTGACCAGGGCCACGGTCAGTTGACCCGCACACAGCGCCGCGAGAATTCCGACCAGAACCAGTAGGGCCAGCGGTTCCCCGTCGGCCCTGGCGCGGGCCACCAGCCCGGCGGTGCCGATCGCGGAGAGCACAAAAATGCTGCCAAGGTAAATAGGCAAGGGAAAACGACCGCTCGGCCCGCGCAGGATTCCCACAGTCGAACCGCGCGCCTGTGCGGCTTTTTCCAGTTGGGGCAGGCCCTCATCAATCAAGTAGAAACCTACGTGCCGCGTGCGTGCGTTGGCTGACGCGCCCGCCTGGGCCAGACCAATCGCCAGGCGCGCCACCTGGGCCTCGGCCAGCGGACTGCGCCTGGCAATGGCCTCCACTGTGCGGCGGTAGCAGTCGCGTGTGCCGAACTCCATGGCACCGTAGTCACCGGCCGGGTCTTCGCGCAGAACTTGCTCGACCGCACTCACGCTCTCAACGAATTTGCGCCAGTCGGTGGCTCCCAGGACGCGCAGGCTGCCGATGCTGTTGCTGATGGAAACCTGGTCGGCCGCCTGCTGTTGATTCTCCGAGTGGACCACCTGCTCGATGGTCAGGTCGGACTCTGTCAGCCGTTGCTCAATCCAGGTGAGCGGCAAGGTCAGGCTCAAGGCCTGCAGCCGGTGCGCAAGCTCCGCGACAAATGAACTGGCCATCGGCGGGTTGGCCCGCGCCATGTCCGCGGTCACCAGGATCAGGCTCTTGGGATCCGCCTTGGCCACAGCCGCCATCTGCTCCGCCCAGGCGGTAGCGCGGTCGCGATCGATCCGCGCGGCGGCGACCCGCGCCGCCACACGCCGCAGGTTCTCGATGAGAGCCAGGCGCAACATGATGGGGATGGCCCACAATTCGCCCAACGTCAGGGCGGTCACGGTCTGATAGGTCGCCACGAACCCGGCAAAACTTTCCACGTCCACGCTTCCATCCCCGTGTGAGATGGCTTCGAGCGCGATGTCGTAAACCCTCGGCAGGTCAGCCGACGGGCCGCTGCGCAGCCGGGGCAGCTCGCGGCTGTAGCCAGGGGGCAGGTGTCGCCGGGCTGTGCGGATTTGCTCCTCGATGAGATAGAAATTATCGAGCAGCCATTCGCCCGCCGGGACGATGCGACGGCCGGCTACCAGCGCCTCAGTCAGAAGCTTGCAGGCTCCAATGAGAACCCGCTCGTTGTCAGCCAGGCGCGCGAGCAATCGATCCGGGGCCCATCGTCGCGCCAGTTCGTGAGATCCCGCCAGAATCCGCCCGTGCTGCTTCATCTGGTCGGCACTGAGCAACTCAGCGCGCAGGGGCGGTGCATCGGTGCCGTCGACGAGGCTGTTCCTGCGCAGGCGCGCCATCCACTTATTCAGGGTTCCCCCGGCCAGCCCACTCATTGCCTAAGTCTATGGCACACCTGTACCAGGCGTGCCGGTCAATCCAGGGTGAGCGGAGTTTCCAGCATCCGCCGCGTCTTACTCTGAAATGAAGGGGCAGGGCGGATCATCTAACTAGAGTTGGTGAGACACCATCGGCCTACGCAAGTACCTGAACTTGTTCACATCTCATCCCCTGGCGTGGGAGCTGCTGTAGCTATCTTGGGGTGCGTGCGAAGTCGCCCGCGCGGAGACACCGGGCGGAAAGATGCGAAAACATGTTGTGGACAATTGGCGTCGCCCCTATCGTTCAAGCGCCGCCGAGTATGGCTGCCTGGGGAAATCTTCGTCACCACCAATGATTGGGGCAGTCCATGCACCTGTTGCTCGTCAATCCGTCAAATCCGCTGGTCAGCATCGTCAACCTCGGCGAGAGTCGCTGGAACAAGTACCGCGTCTGGCAGCCGTTGAGTCTGATGGCACTGGCCGGCCTGACCCCGGCGGAGTGGCAAGTGACCATCGTGGACGAAAACCTGGGCCTGCCCAACTACGCGGCCATGCCCCGGCCCGACCTGGTGGGCATCACGGCGTTCACTTCGCAGGCGGGTCGGGCGTATGAGGTGGCGGCCCACTTTCGCAGCATCGGCGTGCCGGTTGTCATGGGTGGAATCCACGCCACCATGCGCCTCGATGAGGTGGTGGATCGGGTTGACGCGGTCGTCACAGGAGAGGCGGAGGGGATCTGGGTGAAGGTGCTGCAGGATGTGCAGCAGGGCCGTCTGCAACGCCGGTATGCGGGCGGACTGGCCGGTATCGACGAGATTCGTCCGGCCCGGCACGATCTGCTCCCGCCGAGCTACGCGTTCGGCGCCATTCAGACCACGCGCGGCTGCCCATTGAATTGCAGCTTTTGCAGCGTGACCTCTTTCAATGGGTCTTCGTACCGACAGCGGCCCATCGCGGATGTCATCCGGGAATTCCAGCTCACGCCGGAGAAGCGCGTTCTGGTGGTCGATGACAATCTTATCGGAACCCGGACGGAGCACATCGCACGGGCCAAGGCCCTGTTTCGCGCCATGGCCGAGGCGAAACTGGACAAGCAGTGGATTGGGCAGGCCACGATCAATTTTGCCGACGACGAGGAACTGCTCACACTAGCCGCCAAGGCCGGGTGCAAGGGCGTGTTCATTGGCTTCGAGACCCCGACCCCGGAGGGTCTGCAGGAACTCGGCAAGAAATTCAACCTGGTCAGGGGCCGCGATTTTCGCGCCTCGGTCAGACGCATCCACCGCCACGGCATGCTGGTGGTGGGTTCGTTCATCATTGGCCTCGACGCCGATCGGCCAGGCATTGGCGGGCGCATCGCCGAGACCGCGACCCATTATGGCGTCGACAACCTCAACGCCCTCTTTCTCACGCCCCTGCCCGGAACGCAGCTGTGGGACAAGGCGGTTGCCGAACGGCGATTGGCCGTTGATGATTTTCCCGAGGACTGGCAGTACTACACCCTGACCTTTCCGGTGTCGCGCTACCGCCACTTGTCGCTTGACCAAGTCATCACCGAGATGGACGACTGTGGCCGGAAATTCTATTCCATCCCCAGCATTCTCCGGCGCGCGGTCACGAGTCTGTGGCAGCGGCGTGGCCTGCTCATCAGCCTGGTCGCCAGTCTTTCCTACCGGAGCAACCTGCGCGTCGACCGCCACGCCTACGCCGGATTCAAGACCGCGCGTGGCAGCCGCTACGAAGGCGATGGGACCGACGCTGAACCCGGCTTCGCCGGCGACATCGGCAGCGAGCCGCCAGCGCAAGAGCAGCAAACCGCCGTTTCGTGATCGTAGCTTCAGCGCAGGGCAGTGCTCTGGGCTGTAAAATCGTAGCATGAAGACGCGCATTCTGTGTTTGGGCAACGAGTTGGTTCGCGATGACGGTGTGGGGATCCGGGTGGGGCGTATCCTGGCGTCTCTGGATTTGCCCGACGACGTGCGGGTGGAATTTACGCCACAACTTGGATTCGACCTTCTGGAGGCGGTGCAAGGGGCGGAGCGTTTGATCTTGGTCGATGCCATGCACACCGGTCGGTCCCCGGGAACCTGCATCACACTGGAGGGCACGGCCATTGAGCGCTACGCCGCGGGCGCTGCGGTTTCGCACACCGTCGGCATTGCCGAACTCATCGAGGTCGCCCAGCGCCTGGCCCCCGAGCGCGAGCCAGCGTCAATTGTCTTTGTCGGCGTTGAGGGTCAGTCCTTCGACCAGTACGGCATCGAGCTCACCCCAGCGGTCAGGCAAGCTATCCCCGAGGCTGTCGCGCATGTGCTTCATGCCATCGCGGCCAGGGAAGCATTGCTGGCACAGGGAAAGAGCGCGAGTGCGCAGTATCTGGAGCCAGAGCTGGCAACTATCTTGCTGGAAAATCCCCGGCCCGGTCGCTACTGAGCGATCGACCCCTCTACATAGTTTTGGCCCATCAACGTGAGGAGGCGCCATGGCCGCCCAGCCCTCCTGGCCTCGGAATTGCGCCGGCGCGGCGTGGGACCCGACCATTTTCTTTGTGACGGGATCATCGCGACGCCATCAAACCGTACGTGAGCCTTCGGCTATCGCCGCTGGTCAGGTTTAGCCGCGGCTCAGCAGGTGAGTTCTTGGCCATCTGTTTGACGCGTTACGGCAGGGAGATGCTGGGTGAATGTGAGGCAGTCCAAGTCCCAGGGTGCCTAAAAGAGGAGTAAGTGATGAAGATGGATATACCGAATCGTTTGAACCCCCATGTGGTCGGTGCGTTTGGCTTTTCGCTTGCGATTTTGGTGTCCGGCTGTCAATCGAGACCCGACGAAGGCGGCAATACCTTGCTGAAGGACCAGTCCGCGCCAGCGTCCTCGAGCTTGACCGCCAATAGCGGCCGGTTCACCTCTCGCACTGTCACACTCAGAAATGGCATTGTCCTGAAGCAGACCGCCATCAACGGTCCACGGCGCCGTCCCGCTGGTCTTAACGCAGCAAGCGCGCTGCTCAGCCCGTCAGACGCAGGTGGGGTCAACTCTCTGAGCGTTCCTGCCTACGATTGGTCTTTCGGCGCGGCCGCCACATCTGGAGCCATGATCGCAGCGTACTACGACCGGAACGGCTTCGACAGCATCTACACAGGGCCTACCAATGGCTCCGTCATGCCGCTGGATAGCAGCGCCTGGCCCGATTGGACTGACGGAGTCGGCGACACCTATGCGCAGGTCCCTTTGGCCGCCAGCCACAACGGATTGGACGGGAGAACGACGCGCGGCTCGATTGATGATTACTGGATTGAGCTGGGTAGCACCAGCGCAGACCCCTACATAACCGGCGCCTGGACACAGCACGCCTGGGGGGATGCCATTGGCGACTACATGAAGACCAGCCAGTCTGCCTACAGTAATGACGATGGCTCGACAACCTTCTTCACCAACACCCCTTTGGCGGACCGGCTGACTTGTGCCGACATGGTCGCCTATGGCATCGACTCGACGGATGGGACCTATGGCCGCAAGCTCTTCTACGAGGCCAGAGGGTATGCTGTCTCGGATTGCTACAATCAGGATACTGACAACAAGGTGGCCGGTGGTTTCTCGTTTGCACAATACCAAGTCGAAATCGATGCTGGACGGCCGGTGATGCTCAACTTGAACGGGCACACCATAGTGGGCGTCGGCTATGACAACTCTACCAACACGGTCTATCTCAACGACACCTGGGACTACCTTACCCACTCCATGACGTGGGGAGGCGCCTATGCCGGCATGGATCTCCTGTCTGTCAGCATTGTGAATCCCGTTCCGAGCGCACCGACCGCGGTGGCGGCCACGGACGGGACCTTCCCCGATAAGGTCCAGGTTAGCTGGACTCCATCGCTCGGTGCCACGTCGTATCAGGTGTACAGAAACACTTCCAACTCATCGACTGGCGTAGCCCAGATCGGGACGCCAGCCGCATCTCCCTTTGACGACACCACTGCGACGCCGGGCGCGACCTACTACTACTTTGTCAAGGCATGCAACACGCAGGGCTGCAGCGACTTCAGCCTTTCGGATTCTGGCTATCGGTCTGGCGCTCCACCGAATGATGATTTCGCCGCTGCGACCACGCTTGGCGTGGTGCCCTTCCTTAGCTCAATTGACGTGACCTACGCCACCGCGGCGGGGGACGATCCGGCGCTGACCGCGTGTAGCCAGCCGGCGGGAGCGAAATCCGTCTGGTATTCATACACGCCTGGCACCAGTCGATCGGTCTACCTGGACACCTTCGGCAGCAATTACGACACGACGGTCGGGGTATTCACCGGCACCCGAGGCAGCTTGACGGCCATTGTCTGCAATGACGACGACGCTCGCAGTCCTGGAGGGCTTAATTCAGCCGTAGCGCTCAATGCGACAGCAGGGACCACCTATTACATCGTCGTCTACGCCAAAGCCGGAGCGACCACGCCGACGCTGCTGCAATTCCATGCGACGAGCTTCTACGATGTGCCTGGAAATTATGTGTTCTGGCGCTTCATCGAGGGCTTCTACTCCCAAGGAATCACGACGGGCTGTGGAGCATCGCCACTTAGCTACTGTCCGGAGAACTCTGTCACCAGGGCCGAGATGGCGGTGTTTCTCCTGCGCGCGATGCACGGAGGCGCCTACCAGCCTCCGCCACTGTCAGGAATCTTTGCGGACGTCCCAGTAACCGGGAAGGAATGGATGCAACCGTGGGTGGAAGAGTTCTACCGGGAGGGAATGACAACCGGATGTGGCGCCAATCCTCTGCAGTATTGCCCAGAGGCTCACACGACCCGTGCTGAAATGTCGGTATTTGTGCTGCGATCCACCCACGGACCTGCCTACCAGCCTCCGGCGACGACGGGAATCTTTTCCGACCTGCCGGTAGTCGGGAAAGAATGGATGCAGGCGTGGGTAGAGGAATACTACCGCGAGGCGATCACAACGGGATGCGCGGCCAATCCGTTGCGGTACTGCCCGGAGAATTCCGTCACGCGAGCCGAGATGGCGGTCTTCGTCAGCAGGGCCTACTCGATTACCCAATTGCCGTGATGCTTTCATCGGGTCCCCAGCGGAGGTCATTTCCTTCCAACCCCAATCGATTCCGCGCGGCGGTCGGCGAAAGGAACTGCGGTCCATGACCATGAATTGTGTTCAGTTTCAGTGGCCTCGGGCATTCGTTCTGTCTGCAGCCGTCGCCTTGGCGGCATGCTCAAGCTCGTCGACGACGAATGATGCTGGACGGACTTTGGGCGGAAGCGGGGGCACGACCTCGCCAGGCTCGGGCGGAAACATTGCTCACCTTGACGCCGCTTCCGCGAGCACGGGGGGGGCCACGGGCGGCGCCGCCGGCCAGTCAGGTGGCGGTGCGCCGCCAGCCGGCGGCACCCAGGCCGACGCCGCTATCGCAGACGGGCAGAGCAGCTCGCAAGAGGATGTCGGCACTTTCGGCGACCGGGGCAACGACAAAGACGGCAGCGGGAGTGGAGACGCCCGAGCCACGAGCGACGACCGACCGTTCGAAAGCGCCGATGTTCCTCTCTTGGCCGATGTTCCAAGTGCGGCCGACGTCGCAGGTCCAGCCTCCATCGACACTGGCTCCAATGTCTTTGTCCGGCCTGCTGACGGAACCGGGACGGTCTTCCTCTCCTCGTGGATCGACCCAAACGGAAGCGACTCCGACGAATATGTCTACGACGCTTTCACTCCGGCGGCAGACGCCGACATCTCCCAGGTGCTCTGGCGCGGCGCCTATATGAACAATAGACTCTACTCGGCGGCGGTTTCGCGCTTCACGATCACGTTCTACGAATCGATCGCCGGAGGGTCCCAACCCCACGTCACCAATCCCCAACTGCCCGAGACCTATCTCGCCTTCTATGACACCAATGGAAACGCCGGGGAAGGTGCGGCGGGAACCTTTGCTGGGGTGACGATGTATGACTACCAGTACTATCTTCCGACATCGTTCCATGTTGTTGCGGGAACGAAGTACTGGATCAGGATCGAAGCCTCACAGATTGGAGTCCCGGACTGGGGCATCGCTCGGGGCACGGGGGGCGATGGCACCCACTTCATGTTCGATACCGGGGCGGCGACCTTCGCCAGTGAAGCGGGGGATGTAGCCTTTACGCTTCGGTGAGGGACTCGCCAGGGTGCGGGATGTCCCCGCACGCTGGCGAAAATCCCTGCTACTTGCCAGTCTCGATCTTGCTCACCTTGATGGTCTTCTGGCCATTCTCTTCGCTGACGACGCCGGTCACCTTGCCATCGCGCACGCTTTTGCACATCGCCATGTCATGTTTGCGCGATGGATCAGCGGCAAAGAGGTAGACGACCTCTTTACCGTCCTCGTTCACGCGAATCGCGTCGGCGCAGGTTTTGGTGACCTTGAAGGCACACATTCCGCAGCCAATCTGCCCGCTGAGGGTGACCGTCTTCGCCGCCTCGGCAGCCGGAGCCGCCTCCTTCTTAGCAGCGGGCTTGGCCTGTGCAGATGCGGCGAGAACGAAGAGACCGAGAACAATCCCAAATGCAATGCGTTTCATTGAAATCTCCTTTCGTTGAGAGTGCGCGGAGACTAGCAAGAAGCGCCTGTTCTGGCTACGTCATCCAAGTGCCGACGGCAACGCGACCCAATTCCAGGTAGCACCATCGAGGCGGATGGTGGTTCTCGGGTCCGCTTGACGTCACCAGGGCGGAGAGCCACCATCATCTCGCCAATGAATAGGAAGCTGACCGCAATATTCCCGGTTTCCTGTCTCCTTCTGCTGGGGATAGTCCTTCTGGCCCACAAGTTCCGCTCAGCGCCGAACGAAGTGTCGAGCAAAGAGGCGCATCTGGCGGGAGAGAAGATGTACCGCATGGGAGTGCTCCCCTCCGGCGAGCCGATGAAGGCGGCATCACCCGCCGGCGCCACGATACCTGGGTCGACGTTTGCGTGCGCGAGTTGCCACACTAGAAGTGGCATCGGCTCGATGGAGGAGGGCTTTCGGACCGCCCCAATCAACGGAGCACGGTTGTACCAGCCACGCTATCCCAACTTTCCCATCCTGACGCCGGCTGAGCGGGCTCAGATGCTGCCGGCGCGTTTCCAGCTTCCCCCGATCCGCCCGGCATACTCCGATGCGACCCTGGGGGATGCCATTCGGAAGGGAATTGACCCTGGCGGGCGAACCCTTAGCCCGGTCATGCCCCGGTATGAGCTGAGTGATTCCAACCTAAGGATTCTTGTCGCCTACTTGAAACAGCTTTCCACCCAGCCATCGCCCGGGGTTAACGACAAGACGATGGCTCTGGCAACGGTGATTACCGGCGAGGTGACCAAGGAAGACCGCGACGCCATGCTTGGGCCATTGGAGTTGAGCATCAGAAGCCACAACAACCTGGGCCACAATGCAGGAAACATGGGCGTCATGCTCTCGATGAAGGAGATGAGAACAACATTCCGCGAGTGGACCCTGGCGCAATGGAACCTCACGGGCCCGCCTGAAACCTGGCCGGCGCAACTGGAGGAGTACTATGCCGCAAATGCGGTGTTCGCTCTGGTGGGCGGCATTTCCTACCTCCCGTGGGCGCCGGTGCATCAGTTCTGCGAGAGTCATCAGATTCCCTGCCTCCTGCCCATCACAGACTTGCCAGTCATATCCACCACCGACTTCTACACGTTGTACTTTTCCGAAGGCTACTACCAAGAAGGGAAAGCCGCGGCCCGGTATCTGGAAAAATCGTGGGACGCAACCCATCCCGCGAGGATCGTCCAAGTTCTCAGTCCTGGCCCGGAGGCCGCGGCGCTGGCCGCCGGGTTTCAAGACGTCTGGAAGGACTTGGGACATGGCCCCGTTGAAACCATGACCGTGCAGCAAGCCGGCCTGGCTAGCGCTGATCTCGCTGCGAAAGCAGGCCACCCAGTGGCGGGTTCCATCTGGCTGCTGTGGACAGGGCCGGAATCCTACGCCGCATTGGACGATTTGGCCGGCCGTCCCGAAAGACCAGCGCTGGTCTTCATGTCCTCCACCCGATTGCAGGGCAGGCTTTGGGATCTGCCCGCCAAGGCGCGGGCCTTCACTTTGCTTACTTACCCCTTCCGCAGACCCGGACCCACCCGGGTGGTGCCAAAAATGGGCGGCCGGCCAAAAATAGTGGACCTGGAATTTCGGAAGAACGACCGGCGTATCGCCTCAAAGACCAACAGCCTGATTGCCATCATGACTGACCGCCTTGTCGCCCTGGAGAGGAATTTCTATCGCGACTACCTGGTGGACTTGTTCGGGGGAATGGAGGCCCAATATTTCACCGACTACGAAGCCCTGGTTTTCAATCCAGGTCAGAACTACGGTTCCGAACACTGTTCCATCATGCAGCTTTCAGCAGGGGATAGCCCCGCCCTCGTCCGGAAAGACGACTAACTAGCCTTCATGAACCTGGCCGTCGCGCATCTCCACGATTCTCCCTGCCAGCGCGGCGATGCGGGGATTGTGGGTCACCATGACCAGGGTGAGACCGGTGTTCCGGTTGAGATCCCGCAATACCTCACCGATCTCATCCGTCCTCTTGGTGTCAAGGTTTCCCGTCGGCTCGTCCGCTAGCAGAATCGGGGGGCGGTTGACCAGCGCCCGCGCGATGGCGGTCCGTTGCATTTCGCCCCCCGAAATCTGTCCCGGCAGGTGGTGCAAGCGGTGCCCCAAGCCAAGCTGGGTGAGCAACGCGTCGGCTTCCCCTTGCAGCCCCGGCTTGCGGTAGAAAGCGAGCGGAAGCAGGACGTTTTCCCGCACGGTCAGCGTGGGGATGAGATGGAAATTCTGAAAGACATAACCAAAGAGTTCCCGCCGAATCCGGGTCAAGCGCCGCTCGCCAAGCTTGTTTCCCTGGCCAAATATCTTCCGGCCCGCCAGGTCGAGCTCGCCAGCACTGGGGTTATCCAGGCATCCCAAAAGGTTCAGGAGCGTTGTCTTCCCGGAGCCTGAGGGTCCTGTGAATGAAATGAATTCCCCGCGCCGAACGGTCAGGGACACGCCATCCACCGCGTGAATGGCCTCGCTCCCCCGGCGATAGGTCCGGGTGAGATCCCGCGCCTGCAACACAATCTCGGCTTCAGGCGTCAATTGATCCCCCGGATTGAGTCCAAGGGCCGCACCCGGGCGGCCTTCCATGCAGGCAGAAGGCCACTGACTAGACCGACGGCCACAATGATCGCCAGGGTAGTCGCGGCCATACCAAGGTCGATATCAACCAGCCCGCCCCGGGGCGCGTAGGGCAGCACCCGCCGCACCCAAGCGGCCGTGGCCCGCGCCAGCGCAAAGGAAAGGCCAATCCCGGCGATGCCGCCGCCGGCACAGAGGATCAGGGTTTCCATCCAGACCAACAGAAAAATGTCACCCGGCATCGCCCCCGTCGTCTTCAGAATGCCGATCTCGGGCAACCGTTCCAGAACTGACATCAAAATGGTGTTGGCGACGCCGGCCATTGCGATCAGAAGCGCGATAATTGCGATCGCGAGAACCATCACACGGGCCGTGGCAATGAGCTTCATGATGGTCTGCTTCACCTGACTGAAGCTCACCACCTGGACATCGGGGAGTTGGTAAAGTTTCGCTTCGAGCGCGGCAGTGTTGGCGTCGTGCTTCACCTTGATGCCAATGGTGGTGATCTGATTGACACCTGCGATCTTCTGCAGCCTTCGCAAAGGGACGAAGATGATGCCGTCGTCCTGGGTGCCGGTACGCTCCAGGATCCCCACCACGGTGAGTTCCACGTTCTTTTCAGGAACCAGAATCCGGTCTCCCACACTCCGCTGTTCCAACTGGGCGGCCTCGAAACCCATGACCGCTTCGGCGGCGTCGCCGTTCCCGAACCAGCCGCCCTGGTGGAAGCGGAGAAAGGGCTTCATCGCGGGAAAGCTGGCGGCGTCCACGCCAAAATACCCCACAATGCCCCCATTCTCTCCCGCGTTCGCATCGAAATAGGCCTGCATCAGAATCGGCGTAACCCGATCGATTTCCGGTTCCGCCCGCAGAGAGTCCAACCAGTTCTCGTTGATGTAGCGGAACCCCGTCCCTCCCTGGAGCATCATCGTGGCGGCTTCGTAGGGGCAGCCCTTGGCCATGACCATGAGCTGAAATCCCAGGTTGTCGACGTCGCGGTTCAAGGCAGCCTCGTAGCCGCGGTTGAATCCCAGCAAGCTTACCAATACCCAAGCGGACAGCGTGATCCCAGAGAAGGTGAGCAAGGTGCGGGCCTTCTTGCGCTGCAAGTTTCGATAGGCGATATGAAACTTGGTGATCATGGCAATTTTCGGCCGGCCGAAAAGACGAACACATCCATCAGAACGAGGTTCTTCTTGAGAGCCCGCAAGACGCCGTAGAAATCGGTCTCCATGTCCGGGGCCGGGTTGCGGATGGCGGCCAACGGGCCGGACCCCTTTCCCTGCACCGGGTCGTATGAACGGAAATCCTTCAGGGATATTCCAATGAAGGCCTTGCCGAATTTGTCGTCCCGGAACAGACCGGCCGACCGGCCCACCATCTTCTGAATGTAGAACGAGCGAACAGTCCCCCACATATCCAGAGCGACAAACACCTGCAGGCCGCCGAATTGTCCCTTCTGGTTGACTCCGTGGATGTAGCCGATCTTTTCGTCCTGACGATAGATCTCGTACAGAGTGTAGGGAACGTTCAGTGGATCGTAGACGGCCCGGAACCGTTCATCGAGCTGCGCGACGGTGGCGGCGAGTTCGGCTGGAGTCGGCGACCGGTACTTCGCTGTGTATCGAGTCGATCCGGGGAAGATGCGAGGCACGTCGCGGTCGGGATTGTTGAGGTCGCATCCAGTGGCCGCGAAAGCCGGGGCGGGATCCCCTGCGCAAGCCAGGAGTCCGGCCAGCAGGGCGCCCGCCAAACTCGCCCCACCAGAACCATAGGACCGGATCATAAGTCAAACAGGTACGCGCCCCGGAGCACGGTTTGGCCGTCCTTTTCGAAGGCGAATTTCATCTCCCAATCCCCGGGCATGACGATTTGCACAGGCAGAAGGTAGAACCCCTTGGCGGACACGGCGAACGTCTTGCTCCCGCTGCTGTGGGCGCCCCGCATGGAGGGCATGTCCAGGTCGCCGTTGACTCGAAACGTAGTGTCCCGCCGGCCGTCGAGGGCAAAGACCTCCACCTTCATGATGGCGGGGCCGAGCTTGGGCGGTGCGGAAAAGCCATAGACAAAGTAGTGGCCGCTGTCGAGCGGTATCTTTCCGCCCGGCTTGGGCAGGACCGGGCAATCACTTTCCGAGCCCTGAGCCACGGAGGCGGAGGCCAACACAAGGGCCAGGCCAAGCCGCAGCCCGAATGACTTGAAACCTTGTCGCATCGCGCATTCCCAATCGTCTATTGATGGAGCTACTCACGGCTATCGAGGCATCAATTTGATGAACCAAGCCGGCCGCCGTTCCAATGAATGAACCACATGGGTCTTGGCTGTTCAATAGAAACGCGGGAGGGGATCGCGCATCAAATGCGGAATCGATGGCCGCGAGAGTGAAGAAATTGCGCCGGACCGACATTCGGTCCCCAGTCTCGCGACGGACCGCGACCAGTTTGACGCTCGCGGCCAGCCTTGCCGCCTCTGCGCCGCAACTTGCACACGCGGCTGCTTGCTGCATTTCGGCAACCTCTTTCGGTGTCGGCCGGCTTCTGATTTGGGAGGATTTCGCCGGTGGAGTGCAGCTGGGTCATGCGCGAACGCTCGGGCAGTGGGACGCGAACGAGACCCTGCACTGGAATCCGGATGGCTATTCCGAGGGGATCTCGCAAGTGCAGCCGTGGGCAATTGTTCGTCTGCACCAGCTGGTGCAACTCCAGGCGTGGGTCCCGGTTCTCATTAACGACCGCTGGTCGAGTTCCGTCCATCAGATCGCCGGCGGACTCGGGGACATCGGGGCAGCGGTTCGCTTCGAGGTGCTGTCGATTGGCGCGCTCCGCGGATTTCCGTCGTTCGCGGCGACGGTCGGGGGCATCGCCCCCACCGGACGACGGGTCGAGCAGACTTCACCGCCCCTGTTCGCCGGAACCACGGGCCGCGGTACCTGGGGTGGTTCGCTGGCCATCGAGAGCGAATACGCGTTCTTTCCATGGTTCGTGCGCCTCGATGCCAGCGTGTCTGGTTTTCTCACCTTCCGTCGACCCGACACGGCGCAACGCCAGCAGTACGGGCCGCTCGGTCGCGTCGGTCTGTCGACCGGCCGCGAAATCGTCCCCGGCAAATTGGTCGCGGCATTGGCAGCTCTCGGCGAATGGTTGCGCTTACCCAGCCTGGGGCAGCTGCGGTCCAGGCGAGCTTTGCAACACTCAATGTGACCGACAGTGGCCGCGCCAAGGTGTTCAGCTACACGGATCCCGGTACGGCTGTGGTCACCAAATTCGTGTCCAGTCTCAACTTCACCGACTCGCCCAAGGTCGGCCTCAACCCCATTGTCTTCACGCTGCATCGAATGCAAGACATGATGATCTTCTCGCCGGTCGACGATGCCACGCCTGTTCTCGACCCAGAAATGCCGTCCATGGGCCATGGGTCGCCTGGCAGCATCGATCCAGCCTCGATCTCGGCAGGCCGGTATCAGGGTAGCCTGAGCTTCTCAATGGCCGGAACCTGGGAAACAACTGTAACAGTCAATGACCTGGGCGTCGTCTTGGGTGCCCCAGTCTTTACGACCACTTTCTGATTGGTTCTCGAGCACCTGCTGACGCGTGCCATTTGAATACGCATTTTTTCTGGCACTGTATCCTTTTTTCGCACATCAGACATTAGAGCTTGCGCGCCATTTCGCGCAGCAAGCATAGACACGGCTCGTCGAAGCTCAAACGAGAGGTGGAGAGATGCAACAAGGAAAGAGACTCAAGATTCTGCTGGTCGTCCCGTTGACGCTCATACTCGGGCGCACCGAGAGCGTTTGGGGGCAATCCAACCTGGCCGCGGAAGTCCAGGAAACGGGCAACGGGCAATTTTCTGAACACGTCCGCATGCGTGGCACGACGAACGCACAGCGCCGGGCTGCCGCAGCTAGGGCAGCGGCGGGCCGTGCTGAAGCGTACAGCGCGGCGCAAGAGACTCGCATGACACCTGTGACCCCTCCAGGATCTCCGGCTCTCCATTCCATCGCGGCAGCGGCGGCAGCGGCGCCGCAGGCAAACGCCGACTACTTCGGCGTGGCGAACTTCGCGAATAGCCCGTTTCCCGCGGGCACCCTCACGGCCATCACAGTGACAAACGGCGGGGCTGGCTATTCGGCCCCAACCGTGATCATCATCGACCCCGTCTGTGCCCTGCCGCCAGGGGTAAGCACCACGGCCACCGTGGTGGGCGGCATGATCACGGCCATCGCCGTGCCGGCGCTTACGGGTTGCATTGCTCCGCAGGTGCTGATCGGCGATACCGCCCCGGGAACGGGTTCAGGCGCCATGGCGACCGCCTCCATTGGAGGCGCCCTGACCGGCGGAATTCCGAAATTCACAGATCTGCTAGCGAGCCTACCCATTGCCGTGCCTGACACCATTTCTTTCCCGGGAAGCGACTACTACGAGATCGCTCTGACCCAATATTCCCAGAAGCTGCATTCCTCGCTTCCCGCGACCACTCTGCGTGGCTACATGCAGACCAACAAGGGAACCGACGCTGGGGGGAACAATACAGTCACGCCCCCGGCACAGCAGTATCTCGGTCCGCTCATCCTTGCGCACCGCGGACGCCCTGTACGCGTGACCTTCCACAACAACCTACCCACCGGCACCGGCGGAAATCTTTTCATTCCCGTCGACACAACATATATGGGCGCAGGAAATGGGCCTGACGGCACGGCCTACCTGCAGAACCGTGCCACGCTTCACCTCCACGGCGGTGCTACGCCCTGGATCAGCGACGGTACGCCCCACCAGTGGACCGTTCCGGCTGGCGATGCCGCCGCAACCCATTTCCCGCGCGGCGACAGCACGCAGTTTGTGCCGGACATGTTCTTCAATGCGGCCGGCCAGGTGGTGCCGGTCCCACCGTGCTCGTCAACGCAAACCACAAGCTGCTGGCCGACCGCTATTCCCGCGGGACTCACGAACGATCCCGGCCCCGGCGCCATGACCTTCTATTGGACCAACCAGCAGGGTGGCCGCCTGATGTTCTATCACGACCACGCCTATGGCCTTACCCGGCTGAATGTCTATGCGGGAGAAGCGGCTGGCTATCTGCTGGCCGACCCGGTGCAAGAGAACCTGCTGGCGGCGGCCACGGTTCCCGGTACCGTGGGGACTACGCCCGACCTGACGCACATGGTTCCGCTCGTGATTCAGGACAAGACCTTTGTACCCTCCGCAGCCCAATTGGCCGCTGAGGATCCGACCTGGACGTGGGGCCACCCCACCATCGCGGGCGCAAGCAATGGTGATCTGTGGTTCCCCCACGTCTATACCCCCAATCAGAACCCGGTTGACTTGAGCGGGGCGAATCCCTTTGGCCGCTGGGACTACGGCCCGTGGTTCTTCCCGCCACAGACGCAGTTGACCGCGGCCAATCCACCAACCGCGGTTACCATTCCATGCTCGTCAGCGGGCTACCCGGGGCTGACCATGCAATGCCCGATCACGCCCAATCCCTCGGGGACACCCGAGGCGTTCATGGACACCCCGCTGGTCAACGGCACGGCCTATCCCGTGCTCCACGTGGAGGCGGCCCCCTATCGCTTTCAGATTCTCAGCGCTGGCAATGACCGCACTCTCAATCTATCGCTGTTCGTGGCGGACACCACTGTGGCGTGCCCCGCGGGTGTGGCACCAGGCTGTGAAGTGAAGATGGTGCCGGCAGTGAAGACGACGGGGTTCCCCCCAACTTGGCCAACCGACGGAAGGAATGGCGGCGTCCCAGACTACGCGACATCGGGTCCCTCGTTCGTCCAGATCGGGACTGAGGGCGGCCTCTTGCCGGCGCCTGCGGTCATCCCACCGACCCCGGTCGGGTATGAGTACAACCGGAGAAGCATCACGGTACTCAATATCATGACCCACGGGCTGTTGCTCGGCCCCGCCGAGCGGGCCGATGTGATCGTCGACTTTTCCCAGTACGCCGGAAAGACGCTCATTCTCTACAATGATGCGCCGGCCCCAGTGCCTGCATTCGACGAACGCAGCGATTACTATACGGGCGCTCCGGACCAGGTTTCCCAGGGTGGCGCGCCGCCGACGCAACCTGGTTATGGTCCGAATACCCGCACGATCATGCAGATCATCGTGGGCGCGACGTCAGCCACGTCGAATAGTTTCAACCTGACCAGCCTGCAGACCGCGCTGCCTGGGATCTTCAAGCAGATCGCCTATGTGGATAGCACGCTCGCACCGACGCCAGCCATCGTACCCGAGCCAACTTATCCGCTGGCCTCAGGGGCAAACTCTGCGACGGCTACCTACGCGAGAATCTCCGACAACACAATAACCTACACCCCAATCGGAGCCACTGCGCCCATTACGGTCAATTATGAACAGAAGGCCATCCAGGAATTGTTCACTTATGACTACGGGCGGATGAATGCGACCCTTGGCGTGGAGATTCCGCTGACGACCTTCCTGACCCAGACCACGATTCCGTACGGATACATCGATTGGCCGACAGAGATCTTGCAGGACGGCCAGACTCAGTTCTGGAAGATCACACACAATGGCGTGGACACCCACTTCATCCACTTCCATCTATTCAACGTCCAGGTGCTCAACCGCATAGGCTGGGACGGTGCTGTCAAGCCACCGGATGCGAACGAGCTCGGCTGGAAGGACACAGTCCGTATGAATCCACTGGAAGACATCGTGGTGGCGTTGCAGCCCGTCAAGCCCCAATTGCCCTGGCCTATACGGGATAGCATTCGCCTCGCCGATGTGACTATGCCCGCGGGGGCGACGAACGCCGACATGACCGGCCTAGACCCCACGAATCAGGCAGTCACAACCGTCAACCAATTGCTGAATTTCGGTTGGGAGTATGTGTGGCACTGCCACATCCTGGGTCACGAAGAGAACGACATGATGCGACCCATGGTGTTTCAGGCTGCACCTCCGGCACCTAGCAATCTCCTGGCGGCAGTCGCCAGCAACCAGGTGCAACTCACCTTTACGGACATGTCCGCAAGCGAAAGTTCTTTCATTCTCCAGAGGAGCGTGAACGATCCGACCTTCGCCGCGCCAACGCAAGTCTCGATTCCAGCAAGTGCTCCTGCCGCGGGCACCACTGTGGTGGGCACTTCATTCGGTGCAACCATGACCTTCACGGACAGTGTGGCGCCTCCTGATCCGGTGACCGGAGGCGTGTACTACTATCGGGTGAAGGCGGAAGACAGCTTCCAGCCGACCAATCCGCCCTCGTACCCGCCGTGGGTTGCTCAACCGATGTCCTCGGCGTGGTCGAATGTCGCTACGCTGGGCAGCACTTTCATGACGATCAGCGCACCGGCCATCACCTATGGTCAGGACGGAATCGTCACGGTCACCATGACGGCTGCCCAGGGCGTGGTCACTGGAAACGTCACGCTCACTGTGGATGGCGGAGCGCCGCTGACGCAGGCGTTGACCGCAGGCGCGGCCGTGTTCACCCTCCCGAAGCCAACCGTAGGCACTCATGCCCTTGCTGGCAACTTTGCGCCGCAGATGGGCTTTCTCGCTAGCTCGGCCACCGGAACGCTCGTCGTGAACAAGCTTGCGGCAAGCGTGACACCCAACGCGGCTGGCAAGATCTACGGGGCGGTAGATCCAGTGCTGACTGGTGTCCTCACCGGATTCCTCGCTGCCGACAACGTCACCGCAACCTACAGCCGCACGCCTGGAGAAACGGTGGCAGGCAGCCCCTACACCATTAGCGCTACTCTAGCTCCGGCGGCCGTGCTGACGAACTACACGATCACATACAACACAGGGGCGTTCACGATTTCGGCGGCGACGCTCACCGGCACCGCCAACAATGCGACTCGGCTTTTCGGTGCGGCCAACCCTGTGCTAACGGCGACCTATACTGGATTCGTGAATGGGAACACGGCTGCGGTGCTGACCGGCACGCTTACTTGCGTCACGACCGCAACTCCCGCGAGCGCGCCCGGGCCCTATCCCATCAACTGTTCGGGCCAATCCGCCGTGAACTACCTGGTCGTGTATGTGCCCGGTACGTTGACCGTCACCCAGGCGCCGCTCACGATCACCGCCAACAATGCGGCGCAGCTCGTTGGTGCACCCAATCCGGTGTTTACGGCCACGTACGCTGGATTCGTGAATGGGAACACACCGGCCAGCTTGACGGGCACTCTAGTCTGCGTGTCGACAGGGACCACTGCGAGCCCAGTCGGAACGTATCCTATCACCTGCTCCGGCCAGTCCTCTGCCAATTACGCGATCACCTACGTTCCTGGGACGCTGACCATCACGGGCTCGGCCACCCCAGTCCTCACACTGGCACCAGCCCTCCTAACGTTCACCTCGACGGTGCTTGTGGCCAGCCCGGCCCAGACCGTGACGGTGTCCAACACCGGCACCGGGCCTCTCACTATCACCAGCATCATTCCGAGCGGCGTGAATGTGGCACGATTCGCCGTCACCAACGTGAACTGCCCCATCGGTGGCGCGGGGCTGGCGGCGGGCGCCAGCTGCACAGTCAGTGTGACATTCACCCCAAACGCTAATCCAGTGACTCGGACGATTCTGTTGAATGTGAATGTGGGTGCGCCGGCGGTTTCCCAATCTGTGAGGCTGGTGGGGAGTACCGTCGCCCCACTCGCGCGCCTTTCAACAAGTGCCATAGCCTTCGGGACGCAGGCCATCAACACCACCAGCGCGCCGCAGTCGATTGTGGTGACCAACGCCGGCACGGTGCCCTTGGTGTTCACCAGCGTTGCGCTGGGAGCAAACTCCGCGGCCAGCTTCGTGCTGAGCAACGGATGTCCGATTGGGGGCGCGGGTCTGGCGCCAGCCGCAAGTTGCACGATCAACGTCTCGTTCCGGCCGACTCGCAGAGTGACCCGAGTGGGATCGGTTCTGATTCGTGACAACGCGACAGGCAGCCCGCAGATGGTGACCCTGAGAGGGACGGGAATCTAGCCCGCGGCCAGCGGAGCAGCCAAAGCAACTAGATGCAGATAATGCCGCTCGCGGATTCCTCCCGCGGGCGGCATTTTTTTGAACCGAAGGTTCAGCTCTCGGAATCGTCGGCCTTGCCGGCCACGGCACCCGCCAGCTCGCGGACGACCCGTTCGGCGTCCTGCAAGCTCGGCTCCCCGGGACCCAATGTGGCGACGCCGAGGCCTTGACCCCCGGTCTCGAAAAGCCGGCAAGACAGAACCATTTGGTTGGTGTCGCTGATCCGAATAGAATGCACGTCGGCCAGGGGCAACAGGACCCGCGTCCGAGTCACCATCTCGGTGGCAATGGCGGCAAAGGCTGCCAGGCCTTCCTGGGGCATGGGCTCGCCAGCGCTGGCAATGAGAAACCCCTGCGTATCGGCCAGCACAGCGGTGCGGGCCCCGTCGGGCTGAACTAGGCTGTGCAGGCTCGCCTCCATGTCGGTCCCCACTGTGTGCAGGGATTGAACACCGGCGCTGGAAAGGTCGTCGGCCTGCATCGCAGACCCGCCGGCGTAAAGCCGCGCCTCTAGATCCTTTTCTCGACGACGCAGGTATGCCACTTCTTCGCCCAGAGCCTGCAGATCCGCGAAGCGAGCGCGCAAGTCCGCCAGCTCCGCCTGATCCTGCAACAGGTCCCGCAGCCGGCGCGCCATCAGCTCGGCGTCCAGGCGCAAGCGCTTGTGCTCGGCCGTCAGACGCTCCAGTTCCACCGCGGCTTCGCTGTGCAGCCGCAGATCCGCCACCTCGTCGCGCAGTTTGCGGTTCTCCTCCAGCAGTCGCTCCAGGTCGGACAGCTTGGCCTGCGCGGCGGCGAGTTGCACCCGCACCTCGCGTACATCGTCCTCGCGTGTGGCGCGCTCGCGCTCCGCTGCTTCGGCGTGGCCTTTCTCCTCGCGCAGGATTGCGTTTTCTTGCCGTAGCTGGTCCATCTCGCGCAATCGAACCTGGGCCTCATGCCATTCGGCGTGCGCTGTGGCCGCGCCTGATTCCATGGTCGAAAGGGTGTCATGGACCACGCGATGCTTGGTCTGCAGATCCCGATTCTGCGTTGCCAGTGCAGCGCATTCGGCCTTGCACGAACCCAGAGCTTCCGTCAGGCGCTGGACATCAGCGTGCAGGGCCGCCTCCTTGGCCGTCCAGGTGGCCTGCGCCGTCTGGATTCTGGCCTGAATCTCCGTCGCGAAAACTTTGTACTTCTGCTGCCACGCTGCCTGATCCTTCTCGCGCAAAATGACGGCAGACCGCTGGCCTTCTTCGGCCTGGCGAAGCGATTCGGTCAAGACCTTGACCTGGGTTTCGCAGCGTTGGCGGTCGTCACGCGCTCGCGCCAGATCCTGCGCGGTCAAGACCTGGGATTCCTGTAGCGCACGCTCGCGTTCAGCGCAGCGGAGGTGTTCAGCCTTCAGCTCGTCCAGCGCCTGGCGCAGTTGCTGCAACTCCAGGTCAGTGAGATCTCTTTGGCGCAGATGTTCGGCCTGCTGCTCATCCAGAATCTGGCGCAGCTGCTGCAATTCGAGGTTGGCTAGATCTCTCTGGCGCAGCTGCTCGGCCCGCTGTTCCCGCAGTTGGCGTTCCCAACCTGCAGTTGCCTCTTCTTCCCGCGCGGCCGTCGCCTGATTGAGCGCCTCGGCCGTGTGCAGTTGCTCGACCGCTGACTTTGCTTCACTGGTCAATCGCTCAACGTCGGCGCGCGCGGCGTCGCGATCGCGTTGGGTGGCCGCGATCACTTCATGGGCGGCGGCGTTCTGCTGTTGCTCCGCGGTTAGCTGAGCCTCGCTTTCGTTCAACGCCGTCCGCAAAGCGTCCACCTGGGCGCGCGCCGTTTGATAGGCTGTCTGCGCCGCCGCCTGTGCCTTTTGTGCCTCACGCCGAAGGCGCGGTTCATCGGTCAGGGCAAGATCGGCGCGAGGCTTGGCCAGCCACCCGGCAAAAAAGAAGGCCAACGCGCCCGCCGCGCTCAAAAAAATGAGAAGGTGCAAAAGTGACATCGACTGGCCCTTCAGCGAAACTCGATCTCGACCCGTCGGTTTTGTGCTCGCGACGCCGGCGTCGTGATGCCATCAACGGGAACAGTGGCGCCGAAACTCTGCACCGTGATGCGCGCCGGTTCGATGTCGTGGGCCACCAACCAAGCCCGCGCCGCACTCGCCCTTCGCAAGGACAAAAGAGCGTTTATGCGCTGCGGACCCAAATTGTCGGTGTGCCCATTGAGGCTGACCTGCAATTCGGGCCGTGCTGTCAGAACGGAGTGCAGGTTCATCAAAATTGCGCGCGAGGCGCTGTTGAGAATGGCCACATTGCGTGCGAACAGCAGGGCGGGCAACGGCTCGGGTGGCGCAAGCGCGGGTTCAGGCGCCGCCGGGCTTTCCTGGGCTGGTGCGGGTTCGGCCGGCGCCAGAACCTCTTGAACGGCCACAACTGGCGGTGCAGGGGCGACGGCGGGGGGAGCAGCCGGTGGCACAATTGCGGCGAGTGCAGGCAAAACAGGCGCAGGCCTCGCCTTTGTGGCAAGGAAGCGGGGCAACACGATCGCGTCCAACGCCGCCAGATCAACGATCCCGGCAAGCAACAGCAAAGCCAGGATGGAAATCCGGACGGGCGGCGAAAGGCGCGGACCGGTGGCCCCGGGCAGGCGCGCGTTGTTGATCGCGCCTGCCACGGGTGCGCCCGTGGCAACCATCACGCCGAGGCTTGCAGGGCTTTGGCCACTTCAGCGCAGCGTCGCTTGACCTCAATAAAGACCAGGCCAAGCTTGGCTTCCTTGGTGGTCAGCACCACCAACACGGAATCCGGGCCTACCGCATTGAGCACGACGTAACCCTTTTCGCTGCGCACGTAGACCTGTTCCATGGTCGACGCCATCAATTCGGACGAAATGCGCTCGCCGACGCCCAACATGGCCGCGGTCATGCCCGAGACCAGTTCCTCGTCGACCTCGCTCGGCAACACGGATGCGACGATGAAGCCGTCGAAACTGACGACAGCGGCACCAATGATGTCGGGCGAGGCCCCTCGAAGGCCGCGCAAGATGTCTTGCATTTTTTCAGTACGCGAAGCCATGGTCCTATCCTCCTCAGTGGGTTTTCGATCTAGCCGCGAAGCTGGAACTTAATCGTGCACTGGCCGACGGTCGACAGCGTGGCGACGCTGTAGTTGCGGCCGGAAAAGGCGCCCATGAGGCCGGCCCAGTATTCGTGAAACAGATCACACAGACCGGCCGTGCCCACGACCTCGCCCTGCTCGGTCACCACCTTGCGCAGGGCACAGTTGGGGAAGCTGAGCGTGATGGTGTCGCCGCCCTGCTCAACCTTCGCGTCGAAGTCGAACGCGCTGGTGAAGCGACGGCGCAGCGCGGCCAGAAGATCAGTGGCGTTGCTGGTCTCGTACATCTCGGGCATGTGGGCGGCGGACAGGGTGCCCGCGGCCCGACCGACGGCCCTTTGTCCCCGCCCCATGATTTCCTTGAGGGCATCGGCCAGGGCTTTGAGGCGCACATGCGTGTCCCGCAGGGCCTCGTCATAGTCTGCCTGTGAAAGCTGAGCCATCGCCGGGATCTGTTGCAGGAAGTGAGCGATCAAAGCGGAATTCTTCTCAATGCGATGGAATGGGCGTTGCTCAATCGCGTCGCTGACTGTCAGACAGCGCGAAGGGCAAATGTACACACAAGAGGTGCAGCCGATGCAGTCATCCGGACGCGCCACTTTGGCGATCCTGTCTGCCTCTGCCCGCTCGAATACATCAGTGGGACAGATATCGACGCACAAACTGCAATCACGGCAACCGGGTTGGTCAATTTGCACGTTGGGCATGGCTATCTCCTCACCCTGCGCAGGCATGTGCCGTTCTGATTCACACTGATTTCCATGGGCATCTGCCCCACCCGATGGGTCGAGCATGACAGGCAGGGGTCGTAGCAGCGGATGGCGAATTCGACCCCATCGAGCAGTTCCTGGTCGGACTTGCCGAGCATGGCGCTGGCCGCATCCTTAATGCTGGTGTTGATGCTGGCGATGTTGTGCTGGGTCGCCACCACGAAATTGGCCGATTGAATCACGGCGTTGTCGTCCACCTGGTAGTCGTGAATCAGCACGCCGCGCGGGGCCTCGACATGGGCCACCGCGTGCCGATTGAGCGCCCCTGGCTTGCTGCGAACATCGTCTGATGCAATGGCCTCGTCGCGCAACAGCAGAGTCGCCTTTTCTGCACAGTGAAGCAGTTCCACCAAACGAGCCCAGTGCCCGGCCACAGTTTGCCGGCTGGGATTTCCACAGGTCGCCTTGAAATCGGCCAGGGCCTGGTCAGCCAGCGGCGTGCCGGTGACCTCGGCGCAGTTGAGGCGGGCGAGCGGGCCGACGCGATACGTGCGCGTTGCCTCTCCTTCGCGCAGCAGAACCTGCTTGCCGTAACTGTAGGGCAGGGCCTCTTCGGTCATGTACTTGGCGTAGTCCTCGGCGGCGAAGTCCAGCGCCACAGTTCCATCCGGGCGCCGCACGCGCAGGGTTCCGTCGTACAGGTCAAGGGCATTGCCCTGCAGGGTTCCCATATCGTAGACCGCCAGAGGCAGTCGGGTCAGGAGGTCGGGATCCTTGATGAGAGCCTGCTTGCCGGCGTCGAGCACCAGTTTCGCCAGGTCGAGGCCTTCCCTGGTCAGCGTCTTGAGCGTCTCGACGTCTTCCTTGCGCAGACTGCACGACATGCCGCCAGCCACGGCGGTGACCGGGTGAGTGCCCCGTCCGCCTACCACTTCGGCGATCTTCTGGCCGATGCTGCGCAGACGAAGGGCCTTCTTGGCCAGATCGGGCGCGACCTCAAGCAGACCAACGAGGTTTCGCTTGGCCACTGGACTTGACTGCCCGAGAAAGAGATCCGGGCCAGCCAGGGCAAAGAAGTGAATGGCATGCGAATGGATCATGCTTCCGCAATTGAGCAACTGGCGCAGCAGCACGGCGGTCCGGGGCGGTGGCGCCGAGAACATCTTGTCGAGGCATTTGGCCGCGACCAGGTGATGGGCATGGGGGCAGGTGCCGCAGATGCGCGTGGTGATGGTGGGCATCAGCTCGGCTTGCATGCCCTGCACGAAACGCTCGAATCCGCGGAATTCCAGCACGTGCATGGTCGCGGCGCTGACCTTGCCGTCGTCGCCGATATCGATGTGGACCTTGGCGTGGCCCTCGATGCGGGTCACCGGGTCGATGGACAGGGTGCGACTCATCGGGCGGCTCCTGGCTGCGAGATCCAGCGTCGAAGCAGGAAGGTGGGCTTCTGCCGAAAGACCGGCGAGGCCATGGCATAGGCGTAGTAGGTCTTGGCGCGCTTTTCGATTTCAGTCGTAATGTCGGCCTTGGGAATTTTGGTCATCATGGACATGCGCGTGGCGACCTCTGTGCGAATGTCGCGGTAGGGTTCAAGCACGATGGATTCAGACGGCCCCGTGCATCCCGAGCAGGGCATGCCGCGCGTGGGGCAAGCGCCGCGGCAGCGATCGAGGGTGGCGCTGCCCATGCACAGCACGCCTTGCGAGAGGAAGCAGGCGTCCTTTTCCAGTGCCCCTTCATGCACGCGCCGCAGTTTCGCCACATCGCTGCGCTTCATGTGGCGATCGCAGTGAAAGCACACGTTGTGGCGGCCGAAGTCGGGCTTGCTCTTGTGCAGAAGCGCCGACAGCGCCTCGAACACGTAGAAGGCGTGGGGGGGACAACCGGGCAAGTACAGGTCCACCGCGATCGCCGCATCAAGGGGCAGCACGCCCTCTTCGAGCAACGCCGGGACGCCCTTGTCGGGCACAAAGTGGGTGGACGTGGTGGGGTTCTTGACGAAGGCGGTTTCGGCCAGCTCGCTTTGCGTGTGGGCGTAGCCCGAGCCTTGCGGCCCGCCGTACACGCTGCAGGTACCGAAAGCCAGGATGGCATCGCAGCTTTCGCGCATCTTCTTGGCGCACTCGATGTCGTGGTGGGTGCGCAGGGCGCCGGTGACGATGCCGAGCGTCGCCTTGGGGTAGTCCTTCACGTCCATCAAGATGGGAAGTCGAACAATGTCGATTTCCTCCAGGACCTTGAGCAGGCGCTCGTGCAGATCCACGATGGAAAGCTCGCAGCCCGAGCAGCCGGACAACCATTCAAACGAAACCGTGACTTTTCCCATGGCGTCCCCCCGCTAACCCTGCAAGACCAGTTCCTTGAGGCAGGCGTTCTCGCCCGCGTGGACGATGTCGAGCTCGGCGCGCTTGCCCGTGATCTTCTGCACGTACCCGCAGAACAGCCCGTGATTCATCATGCACAGTGACTGCTTCTGCTCGTGGCCATAGCGAAACAGCGAGCAGCGAACCATGCAGTTGCGGAACACCAGTTTGACCGCCTGCTTGCCGTCCTTTTCATAGACGAAATCCTTCGCCGCGGCCGGTTTCCAGGCCTCGAACGGCCAGATGATCCCTTTGGCCTTGAGCTCTTCGCTCACCACAGTCAGGGCTGCGAGAAGGTCTGGCTCTTGCCGGCTGACGCTGCTTTTGAGGCCCACGGTTCTTCCCGCCCGAAACGTCACGGTTTCCGCCCCGCGTCCCAGCACCTGTTCGAGGCCGTGCGACAGCGATGCCATGACCACCAGCAAACCCTGCAATTCGTCTCTTGTCTCAGCCAAACCCATGCGGCCCTCCAATCTGGGGCTTTCCAGGATCGCCAGCGCGCCTACTGGGAAGCCTTCTTATCTAACCTCTTTAGGTTCAAGTCCAGTGAGCGATTTTCTGGATCGAGTTGCTTGGCGGCCAGCCAGCACTCGCGTGCTTCGTCGATACTTCCCGCGCGCAAAGCCGCGAAGCCCTTGTCCACCAGCGACGAGGCTGCGCCGGGCGAGCGGGGCATGAGGCGGCCGGCACCGCGGCTGCCAGGTGCACGCGTCTGTTTCGCATCCACAGGCGGTTGCGTCTCCGCCGCATTGTCAAACGGCGAGTCGTCGACCCGGATGGCCGGGAAGGATCCAGACTGGTGCAGTTTTCCCCGGGCGCGCTCATCGAGTGAACGAACCGCTTCCATCAAGGCAAACTGCCAGTCACTGGTGATCGAGTGTGCGATTTCGCCCGGGAACGGCGCCGTGCGGAACACACCGTCCTCTGCGCCGATGATTTCGCGCAAAGCCTCTTGTCCCACCCGCGCTCCCCAGGCCGCGTGGACCAGCTTGCCGTCTTTGACCACGACCGTCCCTTGCACGCCATGCGCGGTGATCTGCAGGGACGAGGTTCGTTGGGCCAGGCAGAGCATTTGAATGAGATCGGCGGCCGATAGGGCGGAGAAGGATCCCGAGAGTCGATGACGACAATCGAGGGCTTCGTGCACGATCTTGAGGACGTCGCGCGGTTCATAGGGTTTGCGCACCAGGCGCAGGCAGCCGAGCCCCTGCGTCTTTTCTTGCACCCGCAGGACGTCTTGACCGGTGAGCAGCACAAAAAGCATGTCGGGAAACTCGATGGCAGCCCAGCCGACGAAGTCGACCCCGCTCATTCCTGGCAGATCGGCATCGCTGACCAGCACATCAATGCCCATGTCGAGAACGATTTCGCGCGCTATCTCCGCGCGGCTCGCGACCAATACGTCGAAGCGTTCGTTTCCTGAATAGAGGGCACGGTGAAGGGCGAGGGCAGCCTCGCTGTCCCCATCCACCACGAGAACCTTGAAACGCCGTCTGGCCATCTGTGTGCTGTCGGGTAGCTACCTCCGTAAGGGCGAAGCGACTTGCTGTCCTTCCGTTCATTCAACGATTCGCTGCCGCCAGGTCGAGCACGTCCGCTGGCCGGTACTGTCCCCCAAGTTCTTCAACACCACGCACTTCGGCGCCTTCGGGCCAAACTTTAGGCAAGACCGAGACTTCGATTGACCTTCAACTACTACTTGACGGGACACAAACTTGGCAGAAGCCTTCGTAGCCCGAGACTCTCAGGAAACTTGGCGAAAGGATGTTGGCGATGACGACTCGATTCTCGTTCTTGGTTTCGGCCGGGTTGGCGGCTGCCATCTGGTCGGGCTGTGGAAGCAAAGGGAATCCAAGCGGGAGCCAGGCGTTGGGCGGCATGGGTGCGGGCGGCGATTCAGGAGCAGGGGGGCAGATCTCCGATTCGACGCACTCAAACGGCGGCGACACGGGAACAGGAACACCTTCGGGCGGTGTCGCAGGAGGAGCCACGGGTCAAGGAGGTGACGAGACGGGAGTTGGCGGCAATTCGTCATCAGCAGGAGCAGGCAGCATGGTTGGCGGGACAGCCGCGGCCGGCCGCGCGGGGGCGACGGGGCACGGAGGTGCCGCAACTGGCGGCGCTGGCGCGGGCGGCACGGGTGGCGCCAGTGATGCGTGGCTAGGAACATTCAAACAAGTCGACGCGGGGAATGGCTTCACCTGTGGCATACGGACCGACGGCACGATTGCCTGCTGGGGTGACAACTCGAAGGGCCAGACCGATGCCCCGGCGGGGACATCCTCCCAGGTGTCGGCGGGAGGCGGGCACGCCTGCAGCGTACGAACTGACGGCACGATTGCCTGCTGGGGTGACAACTCGAAAGGCCAGACCAACGCCCCAGTGGGGACATTCTCCCAGGTGTCGGCGGGAGACTACCACACCTGTGGTGTACAGACCGACGGCACGATCGCCTGCTGGGGCGACAACTCGAAAGGCCAGACCAACGCCCCTGCGGGGACATTCACCCAAGTGTCAGCGGGAGGCTACCACACCTGTGTCTTGCGGAACGACGGAAAGATTGCTTGTTGGGGTTCTGACAATTATGGCGACACCAACGCCCCTGCGGGGACATTCACCCAGGTGTCGGCGGGAGGCTACCACACTTGTGGTGCACGGACCGACGGCACGATCACCTGCTGGGGCGCCGTGAGCGGCGTACCGGGGACATTTTCCCAGGTGTCGGCGGGACATAACCACAGTTGCGGCGTACGGACCGACGGCACGATCACCTGCTGGGGCAATAGCGAGTCCGGCCGGACCTACGAACCGAGCGGCACATTCGTCGAGGTGACGGCGGGAGAAACTCATACCTGCGCGCTCATGAGCGATGGGATTCCCGTGTGCTGGGGCACCCAAGCCGTGTGCGTTCCCGAAACACGCGGCTGCGCCGATTCGACGCAACCGGTGGTCTGCAGCTCACAGGGCAATTCGTGGCTGGCGACTGGAATGTGTACCAATCAAGTGTGCGTTGCTGGTTCCTGCGCGGGCGAATGCGCACCGGGTCCCACTTCGTGCGACGGAGCTGCGGCCACAACCTGCACTGCGGATGGTCACAAACAAAGCAAGAGCTGCGACTATGGATGCGTCAAGAATTCCGGATGTGCATCATCATTCCAAGACTGTTCGACACACTGTCAAGTCGAATCCTGCAGTACTACCTGTGACTTCACCGGGTCCTGCTCGAGCAGCTGTTCGTGCAGTGGCGGGCAGGTGACCGTATGCACTCCGCGCTCATGCACCTCGCCTGGTGAATGCGGCACGCTTGGCTATTGCACTGCGGGTTCCACGGGAAGCGGAGTTTGTCGAAGTCTCGGCACTGGTGGCACTGGCGGGGCTGGTGGCAGTTCGGGGCCAGGTGGCGGCGGAGCAGGCGGCGCTGGAGGGACCACATCAACCGGCGGTACGACCTCAGATGGCGGCACTAGATCAACCGGAGGTACCGCGACGCAGACGATACCTGCCAACGGGCTGGCCGCCTACATGACGATGAAGACTCTTGGCAGCTCGGGACAGATCTCGTTGAGTCTCCGAATCGACAACAAGACATCTCAGGGCGTTGACATGTCGACGGTCACACTTCGCTACTGGTACCAGGACGAAGGATTGGGCACCGCTCTGACGCTTGATGTGGACTACGCAAGCATTGGCTTGTCGAGCCGGAGCCAGGTCTATGGCAAAGCAGTCGTAGCTTCGTCGCTTGCCCCAGGCGCTGACCACTACCTGGAGTTTTCATTCCGCGGAACGCTTGAGGCACAGGGTGCCCTGTCCAACAGCGACCAGTTCACCTTCGACGTCCGGATGCACACCGCAGCCTACATGGGCACAGTCGACGTAACCAACGACTACAGCTACAACGGCGGAGCAACGGGGTACGACGACAAGATCACTCTGCACGACCAGAGTGGCGACGTGATCTGGGGCATAGTGCCGGGCGCAAGTCCGGCTGTCCCTGCTGACCCAGGGGTCGATGGCAGCGTCGGTGCCGATGACTCCGGCGCCTAGTACTCGCTCAACGGAACGATCCACGGGAACAGCTTGCGCAGCGTGATCAGATCGGAGTCCGCCGTCACAAGGCCGATCCCACGGGAGTCGGCCAGGGCCAGGTAGGTTGCGTCGTATGCGGAGAGCCGATGGCGCAGGGCCGCTTCGAGAATAGCAGGGCGCCCCTGAAGAGCTGAATCGACAACTTCCATGGGGATCTCCGAAAGCAAGTGAAGCGCCTTCTTGGCCTCAGGCTCGGTGATACGCTTGCGCAGCACTGCGCTGCGGAGCAGGTTCAGGCTTTCGTAGTGCCACAGCGTGGGTACGAACAGTCGGATCTCGCCGTCGAGCACTTGCGCGAGCAGCCGTTCGGCACGCGCACTGAGTTCGCCTGGCAGAACCCATGTCGCCGAGACCGAACAGTCGATCACGATCTCGGTCATGCTCACCTCTTGCGCCCGAGGTCGATTAGGCTCTTCGGCTGCATGGCCTTTGCGCCGGAGGATCTGGGACGTGCTTCGGCAGAGTCGCGCACTTGGCGAAGGCCGTCGAGTATCCGGGCCCGCATGGCGGCCGTACGCACTCGCGCGACCGTCGAAAACGGCACGAGCGCCGCCACGTTCTTGCCTCGCTTCTGGATGACGATGCGTTCGCCGTGCTGGACCTGGCTAAGCAGCTTCGACAGATGGGTCTTGGCTGCAAAGGCACCCATGGACTTCATGATGGCACTTGCCTACTGGTTGGTTGAACGAGTCTATCACGTCGAGCCCGACTTGCGACATCAAGCCCCATCAGGAAGACGATGGCACCCCCGTTCAGTCGGTGACGTTGTCGCCAGTGGTCCCGGCCGCAGGAATCGGCTCGCTCTTCTCAGTTGCTGACAAACGACACGTCATCGAAGGTCAGGCTCGAAGGTTTGAACTTGGAAGGCGAGAGTGCACTCGGCCACGGTGCCACCCGGAGTGAAGCACACGCCTGTAGAGGTCGTCGTCCGTGGTCACCGAGCAGGTCGGAGTGGTGCCGCTGCACTGACCCGACCACCCTGTGAACGTCGAGGTTGCATCTGGGTTGGCGATCAAGGTGACGACGGCGCCAATGTTGAGGCGCGCGCTGCAGGTGTCGCCGCAGTTGATGCCCGCCGGGTTTGAAGTGACCGTTCCTCCACCCGCGCCAGCCTTGGTGATGCCGAGTCCATACGTGATGACATCGAAATTGGCGCTGACTGACGTTGCGGCGTTTACGGCGACCGAACACGCGGCTGTCCCGCTGCAAGCCCGCCCACCCAGCCGGTGAACGAGGAAAGGGGAGGGTTCTCCGTCGGAGACCCAAGCGATACCGGGGGCTTACCGTCACAGGAAGTGTCGGGCCGTCCCCTCCGCTCTCGCTTGGGGGGTGATGGAAGTGGTGATGCCCATGTCGCAGCGTGATGTGCCTTCCCCTGCCAAGCATGGAGGCACTCAGGGTTCGATGGCAGCAGCCTCATCTGCAGACGAGCCGAAAAAATGTGAGGACGCGTTTTGGAGAGGGGCTACGGGCGGGACTAGGGTTCACGCATGACAATCCAAGGAATCTAAGACGCTGCTCTGGATGCCTTTCAGCAGCTCGGCGACCGGCATTCCGAAAGTCTCGGCCAGCTTGACCACGGTCGAAAGGCGAGGGTCCAGAGCGCCGAGTTCGATCTTCTGGTAGTGGGATAGGGTCCACCGGCTCGCGGGTCGGGGAATCCGTGAGCGTGACCCGTTCATTCCGCACTAAATGCGCTAGGGTGTCGTTCTGGGCTGGGATGCGGGCGGGGCGCTGCCTTGCATGTAGTCTTCGATGACCTTGCGGACGTTGGCATCCTTGGGGACGACCGAGATTTCGATGCGGCGGTTCTGTTGGTAGGCGGCCTCGGATTGCGCCGGGTTGATGGGACGGAATTTGGAGAAGGCACTCGCGGCAAAGTAGCTACCGTAGGTATCGGCGAGCGTCTTGTTGGTCTGGAACAGATAGTCGAGCACCGCGGTCGCGCGCTTTGCCGACAAATCCCAGTTGAAAGACGGCGAGCCGCGCTCGTCGGTGTGCCCCTGGATGACAATGGTGTCGATGGTCTCGCGCACACCGGCGTCGTCAAGAAGGTTGCCGAGCGCCTTGGCCAATGAATCCAAGAAGGGTTTTGCCTGCTTCTTGATGGCGTAGGAGTTGTACTCGAAGACCAGGCCCTCGTTGACCGCGATGTCGCCGTTGTTCCCGATGGTCGCGATCTGGCCGCTGGATGAGCTGCCTCGGCCAAGCTGGGCCTCGATGGCACTCTTTAGTTTGTCGAGCACGGAAACGCGCAGCACCGCGATGCTTTGCAGTTGCGCGCGCAGGTTGCCGAGTTGGCGATTGCCGTCGGCCACCACCGCCTGCTGGTCGCGCAGCCGGCGTTGCGAGGTCTCAAGCTCGGCCCGGCCCGCCTGAACTTCCAGCCGCACAGACCGAAGCTGAAGCTCGGAGGCGGCGATCTTTTGCCGAAAATCTTCAAGGCGTTTTTCACTCACCAGATTGCGAACGTAGGCGAGCAAGACCAGCACGAACATGATGAGCGCCATGGTGGACATGACGTCAGTGAACGCGGGCCAGATTTCGCGTGTGCTGTCGTTGTCCGACAGGAGCTGTCGTCGGTATCTCACGGGTCTTGCCCCCTAGACTTTGCGGCCGGGCAAGGTCGCGCCGAGTTGCGAGCGCAGTGAATCGCTCATGTCAGCAAAGGTCAGACTCAGCCGCTGGACGTTGTCCTTGAGGTGCACGTTGAATTCGTGAAAATCCTTGGTCGTGGTTGCGAAGGTCTGCAAGGCCGATTCGAAGCGGGCGACGGCGCCGTCGAGGCGTGCGACCGAGGCGCCGAAGCCTGTCGGTGCCGCCGCGCCCGCCGCGCCCTGCATCCCGTCGAGCGCGGCTTCGATCTGGATCATCACCGCGGTTCGCCGATCCGATACGTTGGACACAACGCCAAGCACGGTGAGAATAACGGCAGACAGAATGCCGACCAGGGAATTGGAAAAGGCCACTGACATGCCCGACAGCGCGTGGGTGAGGCCCTGGCTGACCCCAAGCGCGGGATCAGCGGCGCCGGCCCCGTCCGTCGCCACCAGATTGACGATGCGGCCAATCGACAGGGTCAATCCATAGAAAGTGCCGAGGAGTCCCAGGATGATGACCAATCCGGTCGCCGCGCGGACGAAGCGCTCGGCCAGCAGCATTGGCCGCAGATCGGACTGGAAGCGGTTCTCGACGATCGCCTGGGTATTGACCTCGCGCGAACGCTGGGCCGCCTCGCTGGCGTCATGGACGATGTGGTTCAGCACCGGATGGGCAAATCCCGCCTCTTCCCCGCCAGAGCGGCGAAGATCCCTTTCCAGGCCGGCGTAGCGGCTGCGCAGCCAAAGGCTAACCACGATGCCCAGCAAGAGCGTGGTGACCGTCGTCGCCAGAATTGCAAGGCCCGTGGTGTCGATCAGGGACAGTCCCGCAAGCATTGTCGCAATCATCGGCCGAACCTCCGTTTCCGGCAGGATAGCAGACGAAGGCGCGATTTAGACGCGAATCAGTTCGTAGCGCATGTTGCGCCGGCGCGGGACGAATCCGGCGCGGCGAACGCAGTCATCGATGTCGGCGGCCGAGATCTTGAACACCGTGCCCGCGGTGGCGACCACGTTCTCTTCGATCATAGCTGAACCGAAGTCGTTGCCGCCGAAGCGCAGGGCCACCTGTCCCACCGCCGGTCCCATGGTGACCCAGGACACTTGCAGGTTGGGGACGTTGTCGAGATACAGGCGCGCCAGGGCCAACACGCGCAGGTAGCGGAGCGCCCCGGTGTCGTCAGTCAAGGGCAGGCGCGTACCCTCGGCCTGGAAACTCCAGCAGATGAAGGCGGTGAAGCCCGCGGTCTCATCCTGCAGGCGGCGCAGCCGATCGAGGTGCCCGACCAGTTGGCGCGGCGATTCGCCGAACCCAAAAACCATGGTGGCGCTGGTGCGCAGCCCCAGTCTATGGGCCTCGCGCATGACATCGATCCAGGTATCGGCCGAACATTTTTTTGGCGAAATCCGCCGGCGAATTTCGTCGTCGAGAATTTCCGCCGCGCCGCCCGGCACCGAATCCAAGCCCGCCGCCATCAGACGCTCCAGCACGGAACGCACGGGCAGGTTCTCGCATTCAGACAGATAGCGAATTTCCTCGGGCGAAAGGCCATGAATTGCCAAAGGGAAGTTCGCCTTCATAAAGCGAAAGAGATCCTCGTAGTACGCCAGGGACAGCGCTGGGTTGATGCCCCCCTGAAGCAAGACCTGCACGCCTCCCAGTTCCACGGTCTCGCGCAGCTTCTGCGACAGTTCGTCGCGCGACAGGGTGTAGGACTGGGCGTGCCCTGGCGTCCGGTAGAAATTGCAGAACGAACAACAGGTGGTGCAAGCGTTGGTATAGTTGATGTTGCGGTCGATGATGTAGGTCACCACGCCTTCGGGGTGCAGCGACTGGCGCCGAAGGTCTGCGGCCTGGCCCAGGTCGAACAACGGCGCATCAGAATAGACACTCACCGCCTCCTCAAGACTCATCCGCTCGCCCGCGGCGGCATCGGCCAGCAGGCTATCGAGCGAACGCGGCGGCCGCGACGGCGGCGCAATTGGCGCCGGGGCATCGAAAAGGCGCACGCGCATGGGTTTGCCCAGAAAACCCGCTTCGTGGCTGCGCGCAAGAAAGGCCGTGGCACCGGACAACTCGTCGGAACCCAGGCGGTGGCGGATGTTCTTCACGAGATAGTCTTCGCCCACCGCGGGGTCGACGCCATTTTCCACGGCCCACGTCCGTCCGATCTCTGCCCGCTGATCCAGACCCAAGCGCAGACTTTCCTGCAACAAGGCCACGTCCTGCTGTGTGACCACGCCCGCCCGCCCCGCCCAGACCGCGTAGACAAAAGGCAGTCCCACCTGGCTGTACCATTCCTCGCCCAGGTCGTAGACGTGGCGAAAGCGGCCGTCGATTTGCAGGCAAAGATCGCCAATAACCAGAGCGCCGCGCCTGCCCCCGACCGCATCCGCGATCTGGCCGTGCGGCACTTCCACAAAATCGGGATGCAGGCCGCGCTGCCGCGTGAGCAGGCGCAGCAGCATCTGCGAAGTGCGCGAAGCCCCGTCGAGCGCGATGCTCGTCATTTTTTCCCAGGGCACCTGTCCGACGAGCAAGACCGTGCGCACAGGGCCGCGGCTGGCCACCCCGATGCCGGGCACCACGCGCAGATCCTCTGTCGAGGCGGCGTAGCTGGCGATGGGCATGAGTCCCAGATCGGCCTCGCCCGCGACCACCGCAGCGGCGCAGCGCGAGGGTTCAGCAAAGGACAGAGCGAAGCGATCGGCGCCCACCAGTCCACGTTCAATGCCGTAAGTGATGGGCCGCGCGTTCAAGAATGAAACCGCGGTCAGACGCAGGCGCTGGCTCATCGCGAGTTTCCCGCGGGCAGGGCGTCACCCTCTGCCACCACATTGAAAAGGGTGTCGCGTTCCACAGCCGTCCGGCCGGCGGCGCGGATCACACGCACAATTTCAGCCGCGGCCAAGGCCTGCGGCGCCTCTGATCCAGCCAGGTGGTAGATCTTTTCTTCTTGGACCGTGCCGTCCAGATCATTGGCGCCAAACCACAGGGCAGTTTGTGCGGTCTTGATCCCCAATGAAACCCAGTAGGCCTTGATGTGGGCGATGTTGTTCAACAGAAGTCGCGCCACTGCGCAAACCCGCAGATCGTCGACGGCAGAAGGCGCGGCCAGGTGCGAAAGGGCATTGTTGTCAGGGTGAAAAGCCAAGGGAATGAAGGCCTGGAACCCACCGGTCTCGGCCTGCAGGGCCCGCAGGCGCAACAAATGGTCGACGCGCTCTTCAATGGTTTCGATTGTGCCGTAAAGCATAGTGCAATTGGAGCGCAAGCCCATTTGATGGGCGATGCGGTGGATATTCAGCCATTCGTCCGAAGTGCACTTGTTTGGGCAGATGCGCTGGCGTACGCGCGGGGCGAAAATCTCGGCGCCGCCCCCGGGCAAGGAACCCAGCCCGGCGGCAACCAGTCGCTGCAACACCTCGCGCACCTCCAATTGAAAGTGCTTGTGAAAATGGAATATCTCAACGGCGCTGAAGGCCTTGATGTGCAGCGTGGGTTGCAGGCGCTTGAGGCCAGCCAGAAGCTCGGTGTAGTAGTCAAAGGGCAAATCGTCGCGCAGGCCGCTCACCACGTGGACTTCAGTCAGAGGCTCGCCGGTGTGGAGGCGCGCCTGCAGCTTGTCCCAAGCCTGCGCCAGGCTCAGAGTGTAGGCCCCTGGCTGCTCCGGGCTGCGCCGCGAGAACGAGCACAGCTTGCAACTCGCCACACAGAGGTTGGTCGGGTTGATGTGCAGATTGCGGTTGAAAGTCGTGCGATCGCCGTGGCGCTTTTCGCGCACCTGGTTGGCCAAGCCGCCCAGTTTCAGTAAATCGGGCTCGCGAAAGAGGGCAATACCGTCCTCGAAAGAAAGCGGGATTCCCGCCCGCAGCTTTTCCGAAACAAGCTCCAGCGTCACGACGTGAATTCCTCGGTCACGCCTCCGGCGACACGTTCAAAGGCGCGCAACCCGGCCCCGCGCAGAAGCTGGGCCGCCTCGGTGCGCGTGAGGGCTCGACTGCCGGCGTTGTCGCCCAGGCGCAGGGCCCGCTCGGTCACAATCGGCCCGAAAAGCTCATCCGCACCGAACCCCAGGGCCAATTGACCCAGTTTGGGTCCGAGACAATCCAGATCGACAACGACGTGCGGAACGCCGGGCAGGGCCAAACGACAGCGGGCAACAAACGTCACGGTTGCCAGACCCAGGCACTCTTCTGCCGGCGTGGGCACGACACCGTCGAGAAGCAGGCCGGCGCGAACCCGTTCCGCCAGTTCGGCCAGGCGGCGTTCTTGCTGTGACGCCGATTCATCAGCTGTCAGGGGAAGCCGGAGCAAGCCGCGCAGTCCAAGGCGGGTGGCCTCAATCAGCGTCGGAAGGGACGTCGCCAGGAATGTGTTGGCTCCGGCTGCGACCACGGCCGAAAGCCCGCGCAACCCCTCCAAATCACATTCTTCCACATAGGCCGCGGCAGAAGACGCTGGCCCCTGCCAGCCCGTCGATAGCAATCGCCGCCAGCAACCGAAAAAACCCCGGCCGCCCGCCGCGATCTGCAGCGCGGCTTGCGCCGCACGACCCAGGGTGAAAAGATCGGAGCACTGATCCGCCGGGCTCATCCCCGCGGTTCCTCCGCGGCCCAGCGGACACCGAGCGCGTGGGCAATGCCCAATTGATCGAGGACGCGCGCCACTACGGTGTCGGCCAGTTGTTCGATTGTGGCTGGCCGCGCGTAGAAGGACGGCGCCGCCGGCAAGATCACCGCCCCGGCACGGGTCACCGACAGCATGTTTTCCAGGTGGATTTGCGACAGTGGGGTTTCCCGTACTACCAGCACCAGTTTGCGTCGTTCCTTCAGGGCCACGTCCGCGGCCCGGCTGATGAGGTCGTCGCCCACGCCGTGAGCAATGCGCGCCATCCGTCCCATCGAGCAAGGGATCGCCACGACGGCGTCCCAGAGGGCCGAGCCCGAGGCAAAAGGCGCGGCGAAGTCGTCGATCTCATAGCGGCGAAAGGGAAACGCGGGTTCATTGCCCAGTTCATGCCGCCAGACCTGCAGGCCAGCGGGAGAAAAGCACAGGCCCACGTCCACTGCGCCTTGAGCCGTGGCCAAGTATTCGAGCAGCCGGCGCGCGTACAGTGATCCAGAAGCGCCGCCGACGGCGACCAGGATCTTCATTGCGCCTGCACCAGCGAGGCGATTCCCCCGGGAAAGAGGTCGTGACTCTTCACATCGGCAAAGCCGGCGATCCGCAGCTTGGCCTCGAAATTGGCCCTGGTCTCGAAGGCCTGGATCGATTCCGGCAGGTAGCGATAGGCCGCGCGATCACCGCCTATCGCCCATCCCAGAATCGGCAACACGCGGTTCGTGCACAAACCATCCCAGAATGGACGCGGTCGCGACGGCCGGAAGAATTCCAACACCACAATGCGGCCGCCTGGTCGCACCACCCGGCGCAATTCGCCCAGCGCCACAGCCAGGTCGCGCAGGTTGCGCACGCAGAAACCCGAAAAGGCCGCGGCGAACGCGCCATCGCGGTACGGCAGCCGGTGTCCGTCGGCTGCGTGCAGGGTCACCTTTGCAACGTCCCGCTTGCGCCGACCGGCGGCCAGCATGGTGCGCGAGAAATCCGCAGCCACCACTTGGGCATCCGGCCGTTGGCGCACAATCTCGACCGAGCCGTCGAGCGTTCCCGCGCCCAGATCCAGAATCCGAGACGACGGCGCCAATCCATCGAGCAAGATGCGCATGGCCCGCCGTCGCCAGAGCACGTCGAGCCCGCCCGACATGATCCGGTTGGCGGTGTCGTAGCGACCGGCGATGCGGTCGAACATGGCGCGCACGTCGGTCGCGGCCGGCGCCATCACGCCACCCGTTCGACCGACAGGTGCGCCAGCGCGGCCAGCGCATCCCGAAAGGGCGAGGGGGGCACGGCTTGCAACTCGGCAGTGGCTCGTTCGGCCAGGGCCATCGCCTCGGTGCGTGCGCGCTCCAGGCCGCCCGCAGCGCGCGTCGCCTGCAAAATGCGGGTTGCGTCCTCCATCGACACACCCGCATCACCCATGGCGCGGCGAATTTGGTCGCGCAGGGCCGGCTGGGCCTGGCAGGCCAGCAACACCGGCAGGGTCAGCTTGCCCTCGCGCAGATCGCGCCCCGGCGACTTGCCGCTGGCGGTTTCGTCAGCCGCGCAATCAAGCAGGTCGTCGGCAATCTGAAACGCGCGCCCAAGCAAACGACCGTAGCGGGCCATGGCCGCATCGAGCGGCGCGGGCAGCACGCCACCCACCCGCGCACACCACACCATCAGAGCGCCGGTCTTGCGATCGATCACGTCGAAGTAGTTGTCCACACTCGCGTCGGGATCACCCGCGCCTTCCAACTGCGCCACTTCGCCCTCGGCCATTTCAGTCACCGCCGTGGCCAAGGCCGCGACGGCCGCCAACGAGCCCGTGGCCGCAACCGCCTGCAGCCCGCGTGCGAAACAGAAATCGCCCACCAGCACGGCAATGCCATTGCCGAAAACCATGCGCGCCGCCGGCCGCCCACGCCGAACCGCCCCGCAGTCCACCACGTCGTCGTGAAAAAGCGTGGCGGTGTGGATGAACTCGGCCGCGCAGCCGACCGCGATGGCCACGTCAAGCGGCGCCTCGGTGGCTCGGCTGGCCAGCACCGCCAGGAGCGGACGCAAGCGCTTGCCGCCAGCACCAAGCAGGTGATCGCCCACCTCGGGAATGCGACCGATCGGACTTTCCATGTGAGCCAGAAGGTGGGTTTCCACCGCCTGCATGGGCTCGCTGACCAGGGCCAGCACCTGGGCGATGGAAAGCGGCGGCCCAGTCAAAACAGGGCGGACGTGCAGGGCCGCCCCGCTCACGAGACCGATCCCGTCTTGGCCAGGGTGGCCAGTTCACAGGCCTGCAGTCGCTCGCCCACCCGCGCCGCCAATTGCCCGCACGCCGCCGCCGCGTCGGAGCCGCGCGAGTTGCGGATGTAGACCGGAATGTCGGCCAGGCGAACCGCGTTCTGGAAGGCCAGGGCGCGCTCGGCGCTGGGACTCGTGAAGGGCAAACCCGGCACGGGGTTGTACGGAATGATGTTCACCTTGCTCGGAATACCACGCAAAAGGCGGGGCAGGCGAGCCGCATCCATGTCGCTGTCGTTGACCCCGGCAAGCAGGACATACTCAAAGGTGATGCAGCGGTGGTGGGCCAGGGGGAATCGGCGCGCCGCCGCCAGCAGCGCAGCGATGTTCCACTTGCGGTTGACAGGCATGAGCTGGTCACGCACCTCGTCCGTGGTGGCGTTGAGCGAGATGGCCAGATTGGGCGCCGGCTGAACCTTGGCCAGGGCATCAATGCCCGGCACCACCCCGACCGTAGAAACCGTCAGGCGTCGCGGCGACATCCCGGCGCCCCAGGGATGTTGAAGAATCTTGAGCGCGCGCACCACCGCATCCAGGTTGTGCAAAGGCTCGCCCATGCCCATGAAGACGACATTGCTCGGCTTGCTTCCCGCCAATTCCATGCCCCAGTAGAGCTGTTCGACCATCTCGCCAGCGGTCAGGTGGCGGCCAAAGCCGAGGGTCGCGGTCGCGCAAAAGGCACAGCCCCAGGTGCAGCCAACCTGGCACGACAGGCAGAAGGTCAGCTTGGCGCGTTCGGGTTTTTCGTCAGGGATCAACACCGATTCGATGGCGCAGCCGTCGTGGGTGCGGAAGCGAAACTTGCGCGTGCCGTCGGCCGCAGCCACCTCACCGTCGAGACTGATGGACTGCAGAGGCGATTCGGCCAGCAGGGCATCGCGCAGCGAATGCGGAAGATTGGTCACAGCATCGGGCGCGCGCACGCTGCCCACCCCGCCCGGTCCAGGGCCGTGCAGCCAACGGAAAACCTGCTCGGCGCGAAACGGGAGTTCACCCCGGCGCGCCACGCGCTCGCGCAGTTCTTCGATGGTGAGCGATCGGAGATCCACTGGCCGGGAGTATAGCTAGGGATCCGGGCGATGCTGGCCTGAATCCCAGCTAGCACTCCTGATTCAAATTCGGACCGAGCCGGCGCGTCGCGAGGGCCTCGACCGCAACGAACGACGAGGGCGAATACTTGACGTATTCAACCGAGGAGTGAGGCGGCGGGCGAGGCCCGCAGCAGCGACGGCGACGGGAGAATTTGAATCAGTAGTGCTAGGGAAGTCCGAGGTCCGAGCCGGCGAAGAACCAGCCAAGCTCGAAGCGAGCCGTCTCAGGCGCGTCGCTGCCGTGTACGGCGTTGCGCTCGATGCTGGCGCCGAAGCTGGCGCGGATGGTTCCGGCGGGCGCCTTGGTCGAGTCGGTCGGGCCCATCAACTCGCGCCAGCGCTTGATGGCGTTGTCGCCCTCAAGGGCCATGACCACGCAAGGCCCTGACGTCATAAACGCCACCAGGCTGCGGAAAAACGGGCGTTCGCGGTGTACGCCGTAAAAACCCTCGGCCTGGGCCTGGCCCATGCGCAGATAGCGTAGGCCGACGACAACCAGTCCGGACTTTTCGATGGAAGCGATGATGGCGCCGATGGCGTTCTTTGCCACCGCGTCGGGTTTGATGATTGCGAAGGTGCGTTCAATGGCCATGGGAACTCCTGGGTGCGGAAGACTAGCACCGCGGATTGAGATTCCCAGCAAACCCTCGGGAAACTGGGATCCGGAGTGGCGTCAGGTCACGCGGCCCATGGCGAATTTCAGGTAGTCGCCCTCGGGGAAGGCGGATAGGGCAGGGTGGTCGAAGCCAGCGCCGGTCACGGATTCCAGTTGGAATCGCCGGCCGGCGGCGGCCACGCCTCGTTCGACGCTGGCCAGGAATTCAGTGCGTGGAAAATGGCTGGAACATGAGGCCGCGCAGAGCAGCCCGCCCGGCGCGACAACCGTTGCCGCCAGGCGATGCAAACGAAAGTAGGCGTTGCGGGCATTGGGCAAGGCGTGTCGGGACGGTGCGAAGCTGGGCGGATCGGAGATCACGATATCCCAGCGCTGCGTGCGGCGCGCCGCCTGGTCGAGAAACGCGAGCGCGTCTGTGGCGTGAAATCCGGCCTGTTCCAGGGACAAATGATTGAGCTGGAAGTTGCGTCGGGCGGTGGCCAGAGCGAGTTTCGCAATGTCCACGGTGTCGGTTTGGGTTGCGCCCGCGGCAGCGGCGTACAGGGAAAAACCGCCTGTGTAGCCGTAGAGATTGAGCACCGATTTGCCAGCGGCCCGACTTGCCACCGCCAGCCGGTTTTCGCGCTGGTCGAGAAACAGCCCGCCTTTCTGGCCGTGGCCCAGATCCACCAGAAAACGAATGTTGTTCTCGCGCACTTCGATCTCGCCCAGGCCGCTGCGCTGTTCGCGATCAACAACCTGTGACACAACAAGCGGAGCTGCGCATTCGGCCAGCATGCCATCGAGATCCCGATAAAACGCCCGGGCGCCCGCGCCGTCGAATCGAACCACAGCCACCTGGTCGTACAGATCGACGTGAATCCCGGGCAGGCGATCGCCTTCGCCGTGGACCCAGCGAAACGCAGTGGTCTTGTCGCGGTCGAGTCGTGCCAGCCGTCCGGCCAGGGTTTGGAGCAGACGCTCGCCGATCAGCGCGCGCGTATCGCGCACCGGCCGCGGGTCAAGCACGCGCACGGCGATAGGCCCGGTCGCATCCCAGTATCCGTAGACCAGCGGCTTGCCGTCCCGTGCGGCCACCGCAACCACGGTTCCTCCGGGAAAGTCCGGCGCATCGGCCAGGGCATCGCGAAAGACCCAGGGGTGTCCCTGGTGCAGGGCGCGCGCGAGATTCTTGCGCAAGATGACCTTGGGAAAGGCGGGCATCAGGGGCCAATCCTTGACCCGCAACTGTTGGAAAGCCAAGGCTGCATTTTTTTTCTCAAGTCTCCGCCTTGTCTGCCGATGGCGTCCTGTCGCGGATGACGATTGGGCTGTGGATGGGCGCTGGGTGGGGCGTAGGGCGGACGGCGGGGACGGGGCGATGATGGAAGGTGGGAATCACGGGGATCCGCAAGCGGGTGGGGGTCCGGCGGTGTCGCAACTCCGAAGGGGTAGGAGCTAGCAAGGAACACACGGCGCCGCCGGATCGGTCTTGTTTTCTGTGATAGACGTAGGCTTACCCTCTTCACAGGAAGCCTCGTGACTACCCCAGAAAAACCCCCGACAACTTCTTCCCCGGTTCCCGCGGCCCCGGCCGCGCCTGCCGGCAGTTGGTTTGACCGTCTGAGCGAGCGGCAGATGACCCTGCTCGTGATCATCGTAGGTCTGTTGCTCTACATTCCATTCGCCGGTACCTACGGCCTATGGGATCCCTGGGAGACGCACTACTCGGAAGTCGCGCGCCAGATGACCAAGCGGGGCGATTTCATCAGCCTGTGGTGGCCGGGATCGCCGCGCGACGCAGACGTGTTCTGGTCCAAGCCGGTGCTGACCTTTTGGATCATGAGCATCGGCATGCACATCGCGCGCATCGGCCTGCCTGGCAACGATCCGGGCGAGATGGCCCTGCTTTCGCGCACAGAATGGGCGGTGCGCGTGCCATTCTGCCTGCTCGGCGTGCTGGCCCTGTGGGGCGTCTACCTGGTGGTGTCGCGTTTCGTGAGCCGCCGCGCCGGCTTCCTGGCGGCGCTCGTGACGGGGACCTGCCCGATGTTCAGTCTGATCGCTCGCCAGGCCATGACCGATATGGCCTTTGTCGGGCCGATGACCATGGCCCTGGCCCTGGGCGCGCTGGCCTTGCTCGATGACCGCGACGAGGTGTTGCCCCGGCGTGGCCGCGGCTGGCTGAGCTGGCCCCACCACCCGATCTTCTACACCACACTTGGTGTCTTTCTTGTCCTGGTCCTACCGCAGCTGATCATCGATTCGGTTCAGCTCAAGGTGAAGGTGCCGTGGGGCGAGGGCCAGACCCTGATGTACGGCGCGGTCCTAATGATTCCCTACTATCTCGGCGCGGCGGTGTTCCTGTTCTTTGCCGCCCGCTCGCGCTACCGCGCCCCGCTTTACCTGTACATCGCGGCGATGCTGTGCGGCCTGGCGGTGCTGGCCAAGGGCTTCGCCGGGCTGGGTTTGCCTCTAATTATCTTCATTGCCTACCTCTTTTTCACTTGGAACTGGAAACGACTGCGGCGGGCGCAACTGATTCCCGCGGTGCTGCTGTCGATTGTCGTCGTTGCCCTGGTCGCGGCGCCGTGGCACCACGCCATGATCGCGCGGCACGGGTGGGCCTTCTGGAACGAGCTGTTCGGCGACAACCACTGGCGGCGCATGATGCTCGGCCGCCACGGCGATCGCGGCACCTTCGAGTATTTCTTGCACGAACTCGGCTACGGCACGTTGCCCTGGGTGGCCCTGGCCCCGGCGGCCGTCGCCACCATGGTCATGCGCAAGGCGGACGATATGCGCAGGCAAGCGGTGTACTGGCTGGGCGCCATCTGGTTCGTCGCGGGCTACGCCGTGGTGTCCATGTCCATGACCAAGTTCCACCACTATGTCATGCCTGCCATCCCTGGCCTCGGCATCGTCATCGGGTGCTTTCTCGACGATCTCATCGCCCGCAAAGATGCGCGACGCGCGTTTCTCTCCCTGCTTCCGGGAATTCCCCTCTTGCTGTTGGTCACGACGGATCTCGTGAACGCCAAGGATGCCAGCGAGCGTTTCCTGTGGCTGTTCTCATACGACTACGTACACAGCCCAACTGGGCGGCCTTGGCCGGCCGAGCTGGATTTCCGCACGCCCATCATCTTCTTCACCGTGTTGTTCGTGCTCACCCTGTTGGGCCTGGCCTGGCGCAAATCGCTGCGCGCGGCTGTGGTGGGCCTGTGCGGGGCGGCGGTGCTCTTTACCTGGTTCCTGCTCGACGTGTTCATGCGCGAGGTCGCGCCCTTCTGGTCGCAGAAGGAAACCGTAGCCCAATACTACAAACACCGCCGCTCGCCCGACGAGCGCCTGATCGCCTACGCCATGTACTGGCGGGGCGAAACCTTCTACACCAAGAATGAGATCTACGAAGGCCCGCAGGAGGAACGCACGGTCTTCGACACCGACAACGCCGATGAGAAGATGGAAGAGTGGGTGAAGAACCACCGCGGCCGGCGCGTGTTCGTGCTTTTCGAGCGCGGCCGGCAGGAGAAGGTGAAGCGCAATTTTCCCGCGGAAACGCGCGACACTTTCCAGGTCCTGTACGAGAAGAACAATAAATTCTCGCTCGCCCAGGTCGATATTTGATGACCTGGGGGTTGTGAGCTATGGCTGCGGGCGGGCAGATTTCCTTGCTGGGGCGAATTGCGGTTTCGGCCAAGCTGGTTACCCAAGATCAATTGCTTGAGGCCCTGCGCACCCAAGATCACTTCGGGCCGACCAAGCGTCTCGGCGATATCCTGCTCGAACTTGGCTACATTTCGCAGCCTCAACTGCAATGGCTGTTGAATGCGCAGCAGATCTACATGCAGCGCGAACGCCAGGCGGAAGCCGAGGCGGAACGCAGGGCGAGTGTCGAACAGCGACAGGCTGTTGCTGCCGACGGAACCATTGCCATGCCCGAGCGACAGGCCCGGCCCGCGCCGCAACCCGCGCCCGCGCCGCGGCCGGCCCCAGCGGTCGTCCCTGTAGCCGCGCCGGCGCCAGCCGTTGTCTCCGCACCGGCGGCCGAGCCGATGCTCAACCGCATCCTGGCCAAAGCCATGCAGCTGCACGCCAGCGATGTTCATATCCACGCCGGCCTGCCCGTGCAGATGCGGATCGGTGGACGACTCCACAAGGCCAACACGGCGCCACTCGAACCGGCGCAATCCGAGTCCCTGATTCTGGAAATTCTGACTGCGGAAGACCGCGCCGTGTTTGCCGCCCACAACGATCTTGATTTCGCCTACGCCATCCCCGGCGTTGGTCGTTTTCGCGGCAATGTCTACCGCCAGAGACGGGGAATCGATGCGGTGTTTCGCCCGATATCGCTCGAGCCGCCCACCCTCGAGCAACTGGGGCTGCCGAGCACCCTGGCGCGTCTCACCTCCTACCATCAGGGACTGGTGCTGGTCACAGGGCCGGCGGGCTGCGGAAAATCGTCTACCCTGGCCGCGCTCATCAATCTCATCAATGAAGACCGGCCCGACCACATCATCACGGTCGAAGATCCCATCGAGTTCGTCCATCGTTCAAAGCACTGCGTGGTCAACCAGCGTCAGGTGCACAAACACACAGGATCCTTTGCCAGCGCCCTGCGCGCGGCCCTGCGCGAGGATCCCGACGTCATCGCCATCGGCGAACTACGCGACCTTGAAACCATCTCGTTGGCCATCACTGCGGCGGAAACCGGGCACCTGGTTCTTGGCACGCTTCACACCAACGACGCCGCCCGCACCATCAACCGCATTCTCGACGCCTATCCACCCAACCAACAATCGCAGATCCGTTCCATGATTTCCGAATCCCTGCGGGCCATCGTTTCGCAGCGGCTGATTCCCACGGTCGATGGATCGCGGCGCGTGCCAGCCCTGGAGATCCTGCTGCTGAACATCGCGGTGGCGAACCTCATTCGCGAGGAACGCATTTTTCAATTGCGCTCAGTCATGCAGATGGGTCGCAACCTCGGTATGTGTGTCTTCGACGATTCGCTGCTGGATCTCGTGCGCAAGGGAACCATCAGCAAGGAAACGGCCCGACGTCACTGCGAAGATCCCAAACTCTTTGCGTAGGCAAACATGGCACGCCTTGATGAACTGTTTCGCTACCTCAAGGACAACAAGGGGTCGGACTTGCATCTGGCGGCGGGGCTTGAGCCGCGCATCCGGCGCCACGGCCACCTGGAACAGGTGCCCAATTGGCCGATTCTGACTGATGCGGCCCTGCAGGATCTGCTGCGCGAGATTCCATCGGCCAAACAATGGGAGCACTACGAAAAGACCCTGGACCTGGACTTCGCCTATGGACTCGAAGGCGTGGCCCGCTTTCGCGCCAACTACTTGCACCAGGAAAACGGCGTGGGCGCGGTCTTTCGTATTATTCCCGAGGAGATCATTCCCCTCGAAAAGCTCAACCTGCCGCCCGCCACGCAAGGTCTGGCCCATCTTGAGCACGGCCTGGTGCTGGTGACGGGCCCCACCGGCTCGGGCAAGTCGACCACCCTGGCGTCGATCATCGACAAGATCAATCAGGACCACGATCGGCACATCGTGACCATCGAGGACCCGATCGAATTCGTTCACCCCAACAAGAAATCCACCATTTCCCAGCGCGAAGTCGGCACCGACACCGAAAGCTTCGCCGTCGCCCTGCGCGCCGCCATTCGGCAGGATCCCAACGTCATTCTCGTGGGCGAGCTGCGCGATTTTGAAACCATTGCCTTGGCCATCACCGCCGCTGAAATGGGCGTTCTTGTCTTCGGCACGCTTCACACCAACAGTGCCAGCAAGACTATTGACCGCGTAATCGATGTCTTTCCCAGCGACCAGCAAGGCCAGGTGCGCGGCATGTTGGCATCATCACTCGCCGCGGTCGCGTCGCAATTGCTCCTGCGCACCGCCGACGGCAAAGGCCGCGTCGCAGCACTGGAATTGCTTTTGCGCACAACCGGCCTTGCCAACGTCATTCGCGAAGGCAACACCCCCATGATCAATTCAATTATCCAGGGCGGAAAGAAAGAGGGCATGCAGTCTATGGACGACGCCCTGTACGCCTTTGCCAAAGAGGGTCGCATCAGTGGCGAGGACGCCTGGATGAAAGCCAGCAACAAAAAGCGCTTCGAAGAATTCACCCCGCAGGGATAGTAGGCTACGCCACTGAGGCGAACAGGCGGGACCAGGCGGCTTGCAACTCGGGCGCGACCGCGAATAGACGCGCCTCGATTCGGCTGTCGTCGCCTTCGGGCTCGCAACGCGCGACCACCGCCCACACGTCGAGAGATTGCTTGGGCGTCTCCACGGCCAGCCGGATCATGCTGTTCTCGCGAATTTTGACCTTACCGACAAAGGCGATTCCATCGCGCGACAGATAGGTGCCCCGGCAGGGGACGTTGCCGCTTGACCGCAGAAGTCCCACGTTCAGTTCCACCGGCTTGTGGGGCGGCGCGAGTGCGGTTGGCGGGCGCGACACCTGGGTGATGGCTGGGTTTGGGTCAACAGCGGGAGCCTCGGTGGTCTCGTCGATGGCGCTTACCGATGCGGCCACGGTGGACAGGATGGTCACCATGTACTCGGCCTCGTCCGCCCGCAGGGGCGCCGCCTTCATCAAGCCGCTGGTGGTGGGATGGGGTTCCTTTTCGAGCGCGTCCACCAGCTTGTCGGCTGCCGCCACGATGTCCACCATCACCCGATGGCTTCCCGACCGCTCGGGCGCGTGATGGTTCGCGATCACGGCGCAGAGCAAGGGCGACAGGTTCCAGCGTTGGGCGGTGAGTAGGCCAATCTTGGTGTGAACTTGCTCGGCGGCGTCGGCCCAACACGACTCGGACAAGACGCGCTTGTCGTGCGTGCGCCCCAAGATGTCTTCAAACCCCGCCACCGCCACCACCCGTCCAAAGTCGTGCAGCAGTCCGCACACATAGGCTTCTTCAGCGTCGGTCTGGCGCCAGTAGGCCAGGGCGCGACAGCACAGCGCCGCCACCAACGACTGCCGCCAGGCCCGGTGGCGAACCGCGGCCAGCGAGCCATTTTCGACGGCGAAACCGCCCACGCTTAGCGCCAGCGAGATGCGTGCCACTTCGCTGGCACCGATGCGCATGATGGCCGCCCCCAGCGTGGTGGTGGGCGTGACCCGGCGATAGACAGCGGAGTTGGCGTAGCGAAGCAGGGTCGCGGCCAGGCTTTGATCCTCGCCGGCAATGCGTTCCAGTTCGCCGACTCCGTAGTCGCCTCGGGCAATGACCCGGCGCAAGCGCACCGCAGCCGCCGGGTAGGGCGGAATGCGCAGCGCGTTCCGGTTCATCAGTTCGATGACACGGGGAATGAGGTCAGAAGCGTCGTCCACCGGGCGATAGTCTACCTTCATTGCTGCCGGGCGCAAAGCCGCCTGTGCGGAAGAAAGGGTCATGAGCTCGCGCGAGGTCATCGCTTGGACCTCTGCGCTTTCGGGTGCTCGTCCGGCGTCGCTGCTGCGGTGGCCGCCCCGCGGTCGAGCGTGGACAGGAGCCGCTTGGCCTCTTGTCCAAGTTTTTCCATGCGCCCGCGGTCGAACCCCAGGGCATTGCGCGCATGGGCCAGGGCGGTGTCGCTGGTCACGTCGCAGTTGTGGCCGGAAAGTACGATGCCCAGTCCCGCCTCGCGGGTCAGCTCTTCGGCCACCGCCACCACAGCCGCCAGCGGGTGCACAAACCCATGGATCACAACGTCGTGATGGTGGCCAAGCACAAGCCGCACGTCGGGCGGCAGTTTCCACAGGCCAGCCACCACGGCGGAAGCCTCCTGGTGGCACTGCTGCAGGGCCATGCCCAAAAGGGTGGGGTCAAGCCCGTTGGTCGTGGCCTTCTGCTCGCCGAGCACGATAAGCGCGGCCGCCATCCCGATGTCGTGGAGCAGGCCGCAGAGAAAGGCGTACTCCGAGGCGATGGAGGTGAAGCTGGCCACCATGCGGGCCAGGTGCGCGCAGGCCGTGCTGTGGCGGCGCACGATCTCCATCGGCTCGGCGTAGGCGCGCGAGCGGAAGACGCGCATGCCCAGCGACACCTCCCAGGCGATTTCCGACAGGTTGCGCAGGCCCAGGCGGACCACCGCATCTTGCAGCGAGGTGATCGTCCCCACGGGCGCGAAAGCCGCTGACTGCGCGATCTTGAGCACGCGCCCCGCCAGCATGGGGTCCTTTCTCATCACTTCCACCACCCTGGCCGCGTCCACATCCGGCTGTCGGGTCAGCGCGTGGACTTCAAGGGCCACCGCCGGCAGAAGCGGCGGTATGTAGCCCGGCGAGGTGAAATGGGCACGCAGCCGCTGCGCGAACTTCTCGGCCGACTCGACCAGGACGCTGTCTTCGCCGATGGTGTGGCTGCCTTGGCCGTATTCAGGGGTGTTGGTGTGGCCCATCGTCCCTGTGCCTCGCTCCTAGTGAAACAGCAGCACGGCCCCGCTGCGCAATGCGGGCGCCTCGGCCAGCGTGGCTGCGATGTCGGTTTCGGAAAGGCCGGCGCAAACCGCATCGGCGCTGGCGGCCAGTCGTTTGGTCGTCAGCTCGTCGATCGGCCTTTCACTGCTGACCAGGGTGTCGATCACATCGGCGACGCGCAGGACGGCCACCAAATTCGCCACTGGATTTCCGGCCTGACTGGCGCGTGTCGGCTGGTGGTGCCAGGCCACAACTTTGGGCAAGGGACTGGGCAGGCCCCATTTGGCCAGCACATGGCCGCCCAGCACGGCGTGGTCGTAGCCCAAGAATTCGCGCTCTCGCAGATGGATCTCGTCGGCCATGTCGGCCCCTTTTTTTACCAGATCGGTGTACGTCTGGTGGCGCGTCTGCATCATGAGGAGCTTGCCGATGTCATGCAGCAGGCCCGCCAGAAAGGCAACCGCCGGCGCAACCGCGTCGTCCATCCGGTAGGCCAACGCACGCACAATCACGGCGGTGCCCACGCAGTGTTCGCGCACGGCCTTGCCCGCACCCTTGACGTCGGCAAAGGCTGTCATGGCCGCCAGACCACTGGCCAGGTCGGTCACAGCGCGGGCGCCCATTCTGATGATGGCGTCTTGGATGGTGGGACAGGGCAGGCGGGTCTGGAACGCAACCGAATTGGCCACGCGCAAAACGCGGGCGGCCAGGGCCGGATCCTCCTCGATGAGGTCGCGCACTTGTTCCATCTTGAAATCAGGACGCGAGACACAGGCAATCACCTTCTGCACGACAACCGGGAAGGGCCGCAGACCCTCCAGTTCGGCCAGGTGCGCCGCGAGACTCTCGGCGGCCTTGGCGTTGGCGGCCGTCGCGTCGTCTTCGCCGAACCACAGTTCCTCAAGCACCGATTGTGAAAGCTTCGCCATACAGATGCTCTCCCGCTTTCAGTTGGCCGCCACTGAGCGGACAGCGGCCTCTAGCTGGGCCAAGTCGAATGGCTTGTCCAGGTGACGATTGGGCACACTGTCCAGAAACAAGCGGGCCCTTTCCGTGAAAGCCCCGCCGGTCATGAACAACATCTTCTTCGACAGATCCGGCTTTGACTGAACCAGCTCCTCGTAGATGTCCATGCCGGTGACCTCCGGCATCATGAGGTCGCACACGATGACGTCGTAGCCTCCGTCGTGGCGCAGAAGCTCCAGGGCCTGGCGGCCGTCGTTGACGAAACTCGCATTCCAGTAGCGGCTGATGCAGCGGCGCAGGGAAGTGCCGAGGGCGGTTTCGTCGTCAATCAGCAGGACACGCAAACGACGCTCGTCGCACACGCCCACATCGTGGGGAGAAAGCGGCTTTTCTCCCTCGATGGCGGGCGATCCTTGCGCGGGCGGGAGAATGAGGCGCACGGTGGTCCCCGAGCCAACCTGGCTTTCGATGTAGATCTCGCCCTTCAACGCCGTCACGATGCGGTGGACAATGGCCAGGCCAAGACCGGTTCCCTTGCCCGCCGCCTTGGTGGTGAAGAAGGGATCAAAGATTCGCGGCATGACGTCCTGGGGAATGCCCACGCCGCTGTCCTGGACTTGGATGACAGCACGGCCCGTGCGATCGGTCGTGGTGGAGATGCGGATTTCGTTATTGGGCACGTTGCCTTCTGGAATGGCCTGGGCGGCGTTGATGAGCAGGTTGAGAAAGACCTGCGCCATGCGCGACTCGTTGGCGTCTACCAGCGGCGTCTCGCCATACTGGCGCACCACTTCGGCGCGGTACTTGATCTCGTTGCGGGCCATGCGCAGGGCCGATTCCATGATGGCGCAGATGTCGACCGCCCAGACGCGCTCGCCGCCGCCGCCGGTGGAGAACGAGCGCAAGTCGCGCACAATGTCTTTCACGCGCTGGGCGCCGTCGCGCGCCTCGTGCAGCGGCCGCTCCAGGGCTTCCAACTGCGGCACCATCTCGGCCGGTTTGTGGGGCACCCCGCTGGCCAGTTGCCCGGCAATTCGCTGCACCTCACTGGTCACGTACTCCAGGTTCATGCTCACGTAGAGCAGGGGGTTGTTGATTTCGTGGGCCACCCCGGCTGCCAGCGTGCCGAGCGAGGCCAAGCGATCGGACAGCATCAGGTGACCCTGCAATTGCTTGCGTTCCGTGACGTCACGGCAAAGCAGGACCACGGCTCGCGCGCCCCGGAACTCGCTCAACAGATAGAACACGTCCAGGGTGGAGCGGGTCCCGTCGCGACACAGGAAGTTGGCCTCGGCCGATGGCGCGGGCCGACCGGTCGAGAACATCTCGCGCAGGCGTTCGGCGACGAATTCCCGATCCTTGCCTTCGACCAGGTCGAGAAACTCGTGCGCGGTCAGTTCTTCCGCGCTGTCGCAATGGAGCGCGACCACGGCCGCGCGGTTGGCGTAGACGATGCGGCCGCCAGCGGAAATCAGGACTGGCTCGGGAGCGACTTCGACCAAGCTGACCAATCGCTCGTCGGCTTTGGCGGTCGCGGCTGCATGACGTGACTCGTGCGCCTTAAGATCTTCAGCGCTCGCGCCTTTGGCGCGCCTGAGAGTGTAGCCGGCGGTGAACCCCAGCCCGGAGAGCCCAAACCCAATGACCCACACCGCGACCGTCGGCGACCGCACGACAGCCAGCATGATCGCCATCACAACGAACCCGCCCACCCCGAGCAACGGAGAAAAGTAGCGTGGGCTGAGATGTTTCATGGCTTGCATGTCCAGGGTTCTAGGACCGCCGAGCGGTTCTGCCTTCGCCTTGATTGTCGGCTCGCTGCCACCAATTCCTAAGCGCGGCCGTCAAGATCTCGACGGGTGCTGCATCGGAAATTTTGCCACAGGGCAATTCGGTTCGTGAATCTACGCAAGTCTGCCGGCCAATGAGCCGATAGGGTCTTTGCGATGCCCAGCGCTTCCGCGACCGTCGACATGTGCACCGCAAGGGACACGCGTCCCTTGCCTGGAGCCAGCGGCACACCTTCGATCATCGGCCAGACTTTGGGATCGTTTCGCGTCACAGAGCTGGTGGGCGAAGGCGGCATGGGCCAGGTCTACCGGGCCGAGCACGTGCTCATTGGGCGCAAGGCCGCCATCAAGGTGCTGGCGTCGGAGGTGGCCTCGGACAAGGACGTTGTGTCGCGCTTCTTCAACGAGGCGCGCGCGGTCAACGACATCCGCCATCCCAACATCGTCGAGGTGACCGACTTCGGCCATTTCGGCACCCAGCCCTACATCGTCATGGAACTGCTGGAGGGCGAGACCCTGGAAGAGAGGCTGGTGCGGGTCGGCGCGATCGATCCCGTGGCCGCAGCACAGATGGTGTCCCAGATCGCCTCGGCCGTGGGCGCGGCGCACGAGCACGGCATGGTTCACCGCGATTTGAAGCCAGCCAACATCTTTCTGTGCCAACACCCGGACTATCCCGACTTCGTCAAAGTGTTGGATTTCGGCATCGCCAAACTCACCGCAACCCGCGACCAGGTCACCGGCCATCGAACCGCCTGCGGGGCCATCATCGGCACACCGGCCTACATGTCGCCTGAGCAATGCCTGGGCGACGCCAACCTGGACCATCGCAGCGACATCTACGCTCTGGGCGTCGTGACCTTTCAGATGATGACGGGGCAGCGCCCCTTCGACGCCGAAACGGCTGGCCGTCTCATCCTGATGCATGTGCAAGCCACCCCGCCCGATCCCTGTGCGATCAATCGCGCTTTGTCGCCGCCTGTCGGCGCCGTGATTCTCCGCGCTCTGGAGAAGAATCGTGAGAATCGCTACGCCACCATGCGCGAGTTCCGCGATGCCCTTGTGGCGGCCGCTGCCAATGCTGGCGCGGTTCGCAAGCTGCCCGCAGAGACGAGTCTGAGCGGGACGCCGACCATCGCTCTGCCGGCGCCATCGAATACCATTGGTGCGACTTTGCTCTCGGGTCTTCCCACTGTCCTCGGCGTGACGCCGCCGCCGCTGACAAGCGTGCCGGCGGCTGTCCCGACGCGGGCCGTGCCAGCGTCGGCGACCATCTGCAAGGCGCCTACGCCAACCCCGACGGTGGAACGGATCAACAAGCAGGTGCTCGCCGCGCGTCTGGTCGATATCGTGCGCTCGCGCATCCAGCACGGCGGCCTGTCGTTGCCGCAGCTTTCGCCGCGTATGCTGCGCTGTCTGGATCTGTCGGCCGTTTCCGACTTTTCCTTCGGCGGTATGGCCGCCATTCTGGCCGAGGAACCGCGCCTAGCCGCGCGCCTGGTCCAGGTGGCCAACAGCAGCGGCCCTGCGCGTTTGTCCGTACACAACGCCGAACAAGCCATCCGGCGCCTGGGCGCGACTGGCCTGCGCAGCGCCTTGCTGGAGATCGCCGCGCGTCCGGTTTTGGAATCGCCCGAGCCCCGGATCGCCGAGATCTTCAAGCAGCCCTGGCACCACGCCGTCGCTGTTGGGATTCTGACCCAGAGACTGATGCAAGCGCATGGGTGTGACGACGCTGGGGCGGCCGAGGCCTTTGTGGCCGGCCTGGTCCACGACAGCGGCAAGCCTGTGGTGAGCCGGCTTCTGCTCGATGTCGAGCGGCAGATGGCCAGCACTAAAGGTCGCCGCCTAGTGTCCGATGATGTGATGGTCACATGCATCGATGCCACGTCGGCGCCGGCTGGCGCGCAGGTCGCGTGCGCCTTGCAGCTTTCAGATGCTGCCGCGCAAGCCATCGAACGCACCGGCGGCGCAGACACGCCTGGCTGGTCGCTTTGCAATGCCATCAAGCTGGCCGACGCCCTGGCGTCGCTCGATGGTTTTCACCTGCGGCGCGACGACATCAATCGGGCGTCCGAAGTGGTGGAGCAGATTCGCCAGACAACCGACGTCGACCAATCGACGATCGCTCAGGTCGTCACCGGCCTGCGCGACTGTGTACTTCGGCACTGGTAACTTTTTTCCTTTTATTCTTGCTGTCGAAAACCCGACACCCCGCCTTGCCAGGCGCACCGTCGGGAAACCGACGCCCGACCGCAGTAAGTGGCGCCGCTTCAACACATTCGGATTGGATCGGTGGTTGCAGTGCTCGGCTGCGTGCAACCTCGGTTCGAGAATGTTCTGATTCGTGATCTCCTCAGGACGCCGACATGCCAGCGTACCTAGCGGATTTTGAAAAAGAATATCAACGCCTGGGTGCCCAGTCGTTCTTGCGTGCCTATCCCTGGCCGGTTCTTGTCGTGACCGGCATCGGTGGGGTGCTCAATGGAAACGCCAGTCGCGGCGGTACGATGGTCGCGATGAACGTCGAGTTGCTGCAGGCCACGGCGCTGGCCGGGCGTGTTTTTCCAGTGGTCAAGAGTCGCAATTCAGAACGCGGTCCCGTGACCATCGGCCGCACTTCGGACAATGATTTGGCGATTCCCGAGTACACCATTTCGACGCGGCATTGCCTCTTGGCCCTGGTCGACGGCGAATACCGGCTGACCGACCTTGGCACAACCAACGGCACATCTGTCGATGATGCACTGCTGGCGCCGCGCAAGCCATGCCGTCTGCATGGCGGCGAAGTTTTGCGTATGGGTCGCTTCACCTTGCTCTTCCATCTGCCGAAAGGATTCGGCGAGTTTCTACGACAGCGGACACAATCCGAGGATCAGGGTCAAGACGAGTTCGGCAACGAAAACAAGAAGGTCATTTGATGTTGAACACGGCTCTTCCCAACGTTTGCGAAATAGTCTCCGAGTCGCTTCCTGCCGATCCGGGTCTGGTCTACGGTCCCGGCTCTCCCATCTCTGCCATTCGCGCTACATGTACGCGCATCGCTGCCAGCAACGCCACCGTGCTGCTGACGGGCGAAACCGGAACGGGCAAGGAAGTATTCGCTCGCTTGGTCCACACGCAGAGCGCTCGTGCCGACCGCCCCTTTGTTCCAGTCAATTGCGGCGCCATCCCCGAATCGCTCATTGAGAGCGAGCTGTTCGGGTATGTGCGCGGCGCCTTCACGGGCGCGTCGGCTGCGCGCCGCGGCCGCGTGGCCACAGCCGAGGGCGGCACGCTCTTTCTCGACGAGATCGGCGAGCTGCCGTTGCCCATGCAGGTCAAGCTGTTGCGCCTGTTGCAGGAACGGACCTACGAGCCGGTGGGCAGTTCGACCTCGACCACGGCCAATTTTCGCCTGGTGGTCGCAACCAACCGCGATCTGGCGGAACAGGTGCGGCTCGGCCGTTTCCGCCGCGACCTCTACTACCGTCTGCATGTCTGTCCGGTGCACCTGCCGCCGCTGCGCGAGCGACCGTGCGATGTCGCGCCTTTGTTTCAGCACTTCTGGAAGCGCCACGGAGAAAGCCGACCGGTGACATCCGCGGTGATGCGCCAGCTTGAGCGCTACGACTGGCCGGGGAACGTGCGCGAGCTGGAGAATTTGGTCGAGCGTCTATCGGTTTGCGCCCAGGGACGCATCATCGAAATGGCCGACCTGCCCCCTTCCTTCATCGGCGTGCACGGGAGCAGCCTGCGCGACTGTGTTGAGCCGACTTCGCCCGGCGCGGGTGAGGATGCGCAGGATCTCTGGCCAGACCGCGGCGTCACGTCGGAGACGATTTCGCTGTCCGAACGCAGTGGGCTTCTCGACGCTTCGGTTCGGCGCGGGCCGGTGAATCTGGCACCCGATGGCGGGGCAGCGGCGAGCGTGCTTGAGACCGTGGCGCTGGCGAGTCCCCTGCCGGCCAATCTCACCCTGCCTGTCGACCTTCCCAACCTCCTGCAGACGCTGGAGGATTTCTACATCCGCGCCGCCCTTGAGCAATCGGGTGGCAACAAGAAAGAAGCCGCGCGCCTGCTTGGCCTCGGCCGCACGACGCTTGTCGAAAAGCTGCGTCGCCGCGCGGCTGACGTGTCAGCTCCGTGACCGGCAAGTTTTCTGTCGCGCCAGATCAGTGACGGCCGCAGGGCCGAATCCACAGGCCCGCGACACCGTGGCCGGGGTCACCATCGTCACCACGACCATTCCCGCCGCGGACCGGTCCGGCACGAAGGGTGCATTGCCTGTAAACGCGATGTACCTCCCGCTCGCTCTTCTAATGCTGGCCGCAGAGACGGCCGACATGCAGCCGCGGCTGCCGCTGGTGGCGACGGTCGAGCGCATCCCGCTTCTGCGCTCGCCCGGGACCGTGACGTTGACCGCCTTTCCCTTCAACCGGCGCATCGAACTGCGCGCGGCCCGTGACGGTACGGGCCTGGCCACCAAAATCGCGGCCGCGGGATCACGCATTTGCCCGCGCACCCTGGTGGACCGCAATATGGTGATCCTCCAGTGTGCGACGCGCCGACTTGATGGCGCGCTGATGATCGAAAACGGCAAGGTCTTTCTGGAGATCTACGAGCTGCGCGGGGTGCCCTGGCGGGGTGACGAGAATCGCATCGACATCTTCTACAATCCCCTCGATTTTCGCCTGGGTGACGGATGCCCGGGAAACACACCGGTCGCCCGCGGCGAATGCGCCTATCGCGCCGGACAGTACACGTCTGCCGCGGTGGAATTCCGCCGCGCCCTGGCCCTGGACGGTCGCCGTGTGGCTGCGATTCGCCTGGGCGACATGGCGCTGCGAAACCAAGATCCCGTGGCGGCGGCGGGATGGTATCAGGCCGCGGGTCGGGTGGGAGGTTTCGGCCGGCTGGCGGCGGTTCGATTGTGCGAACTGTCCGGCACCTGCCTTGGGAAACAGCGATCCTATGTCTTCGACCCCTCGGCGCTGCCCGAGCCGCTGCACACCGAGATGCTTCTACGCGCGGCGCGTGTGGCCGCGTACTTGGGGGAACTGCCGCAGGCCATGACGACGCTCCGCCAGGCCATCGACTCTGCCCACGGTGGATGCGATGGCAGCACCTTGCTCTTCTGCCGCCAGATGCTTCTCAAGGTACTGGAGGAACCGGGCAAGGAAGGATCGGTGGAGGCCCTGGACACTTATCTGGTTTTGCCGGGCCGACTCGATGGTCCCCTGGCGTTCGCCTTGGTCAACGCAGCGGCGCGGAAGGCGGCCACTCTGGGAGCGCCGATCTTCGCGGGCAATTTGATGGCGTCCAGTGTGCCGGCCGTAGAAAAATCCGCCAAGGGCTTGCTCGGGGAATTCCTGCTGCGAACTGTGGAATTTTACCTGGCAGGCAACGACCGCACGCGCGCTCGCGTGATAGGCGAGTTCGCCGACACGAGTTTGGGTCGCGCCAAGATGAGCGGCCCGCGCTGGAATGCCGTGCTCAAGGAACTGGAAGGAACCGACGCCTACCTCGACGGCGACACGCGCACGCAGGCGTCGCTCGGCGATGGCACACGCGGCTCAAACGGCAGCACGCGCGCACGAGTGCTGATGGGCGAGGCGACGCTCGATCTCACCTTGGCCTACACCGCGCTGGCGCGGGCAAACAGCGCTCGCCTATCGGCCGAGTCAACTGACGACGCGTTGGCGGGGTCGCCATGAACGGTCGCGCGACAAGGACAGTTCTGGCACGCGGCTGGCAAGAGGAGATCACAGCGTGAAGATATTTGACGGCACCCTCAATCAACTGGAGCGCAGTCTGGATGTGCGCTTGATGCGCCACAATCTGCTGGCGGCCAATGCCGCCAACCTGGACACACCTGGCTTCCGTCCCAAGGATGTGGACTTCAACGCGGCCATGGCGTCAGTGGCAAACCACTCGGAGACCAGCGCCACCCTGCAGGCCGTGACCACGGCGCCCGGTCACATGGACATCGGCGTGCCCATCGGCAGCGCCAATCCCGACGACGCCCAGCTTTCGCCCAAGGACCTGCCGGTCGTCGACATCCCGTCGAGCAATGCCTCGCTCGATGGAAACACGGTGGATCTCGATCGAACCATGGTGGCCATGGCCGAAAACGCCTTGCAGTACAGCGCCAGTGCGCGCGCCGCCGGTCGCAAGCTGGCCATCCTCAAGTACGTGGCCTCAGACGGAGCCTAAGGAGCGAAATCATGGGAATGGACTTTCTCACTGCCCTGCACGTCAGCGGAACCGCGCTTTCGGCCGAACGCGTGCGGGTCAACCTGGCCTCGTCGAATTTGGCCAACGCCGAGACTACCCGCGATGCCAACGGCAAGGTGTATCAGCGACTCGATCCCGTGTTCGAGTCCATGCCGATCGGTGATGCCAGCGAGATTGCGCCCAACGCCAGCGGGCCCATGGGTGTGCGCGTGTCGCGCATCGTGGCCGACAACGGTCCAGGCCGCAAAGTCTACAGCCCCGGGCATCCCGACGCTGACCCCGACGGCTTCGTCACTTTCCCAGACGTGAACCCGGTACACGAGGTGGTCAATTTGATGTCGGCCGCGCGTTCCTACGACGCCAACGCCACCGCGTTGGAAACGCTTAAGCAAATGGCAACGCGCGGCCTCGATATCTCGCGCTAGCGAAAATCGGCCAACGGAAAAAAAGCATGCGTACGGAAATGGACATCGCCTTCGCAAAGATCAACGGGCTTGAGGGCGCCGATCGCGCTGCCGCGCAGCGACCCAAGCCTGGCGACGCCACTGCCTTTGCCGGTGAATTGGGCCGCGCCATTGGCGAGGTCGACAAGCTGCAGGTCGAGGCCGACCAGCAGGCGGGGCAAGTGGCGAGCGGCGCCGGCAATTTGCACGAGATGGCCATGGCCTTGGAAAAGGCCGACGTGGCCATTCGCCTGGCGGTGCGGGTGCGCAACAAGGTGGTCGAGACCTACAACGAGATCATGCGCATGGGCGTGTAGACCATGGAACCAGTCGACAAGATGCTTCGCGGACTTCCCCGCCGGCTGGCGGAGATGAAGTCAGGGCCTCGGCTGCTGATTGCGGCTCTGGTCAGCGTGGCGGTGCTGGCGGGAATCCTGGTCAGCGTGCTTGGCAGCGGCGCCACCTATCAATATGCGTTCACCAATCTGTCACCCGAGGACTCCTCAGAGGCCATGGCTGTGCTCAAGACCGCGGGAATCCCGTCGCGCAGCGAAGCCAACGGGGCGGCGCTAGCGGTTCCCGCTTCGCAGGTCCACGACGCGCGTTTGTTGTTGGCCTCGCAGGGGTTGCCCCGCGGGGGCGGTGTCGGCTTTGAGCTATTTGATCGCAGCGACTTCGGCTCGTCGGAATTCACCCAGCGGGTAAACCTGCGCCGCGCCACCGAGGGCGAGCTGGCCCGCACCATCTCGCGCCTGCAGGCCGTCCGCTCGGCGCGGGTCCACGTGACCATGCCGGAAAAGGGCCTGTATCGCGATGACGATCGGCACGCGGCCGCGGCGGTGGTTCTGAACTTGCAGCCAGGTCGAACTATGCACGAACGCGAACTGGCCGGCGTCCGTCATCTGGTCGCTTCAGCCGTTGGCGGTCTAGACGCCGACAGCGTCACCGTCGTGGATCAGAAGGGCACGGTCCTGTCAGGCGATCATTCCGCAAGCGGCAAGTTGGTGGCGCAGGAGCGAGAGATCGAAGGTGCGCTTGAACAGCGTATCGCCGATGTGTTGGAACCCGCGGTGGGACGTGGGGCCGTGGTGGCGCGCGTGACGGCGAACCTCGACACCACCGAGATTGAAACGACCCAGGACAGCTACGACCCTGAAACCGCGACTGTGCGGAGCGAGCGCAAGACGAGTGAGAGCGTGAGCAACGACGGCAGCAGCGGCACCGGCGTGGCTGGCGCCGCGGCCAACCAACCCCTGGGCGCCACCGCCGGTGGCAGTGGCAGCACCAAGGCGCAGACCAACCGCGAAGATGAAACGCGCAACTACGAGATCGCCAAGAAGGTCACGCGTACGGTGGCACACGGCCCGCGCATCGTGCGTTTGTCGGCCGCCGTCACAGTGGACGGCGTGGATGGCAAGCCACGCCCGGCGGAAGACGTGCGCCGTCTGGCCGAGCTAGCCAAACGGGCGATGGGATTCGACCAGCAACGGGGTGACGTGCTCGAGATCTCCAGCACACCGTTCGCCAAGGTCGAGGAAGCGGACGTCAAGATTGCCTTCTGGGAGCGCCCTGAACTGTGGCGCCTGGCGCGCATGGTCGGCTGGGTCATCTTGGCGCTGGGCGGCTTGTTCATCTTCCTGCGCCTGATCCGTCGCACGTCGTCGGCCATTTCGTTGATGAGACCGGGCACCCGGGTGGTTGACGCCGAGGCGGCCATTTCGTCCCAGTCGGGCGAGAGCTGGAAGATGGTGGAGGGCGACGGCAGCACGGCCCTGCGCGAACGGGCGCGCGAGGTCAGCAAGGTTGATCCCGGAAAGGCAGCCCACCTACTAAAGGCCTGGGTGGATGCCGACATCGAAGCCATCCACGAGGCCAGGGAGAACGCACGTGTCTGACGCTCCAGCAGCAGGAGGATCTGGTCTGGTAGCCGGGCCGGGCTCGCAGCGGGCCGCCGCGGTGTTGCTCGGACTGGGACCCGAGGTGTCGTCCCAGATCTTCAAAGCCCTCGATGAAACCACGGTGCGCATGATTGCGCTCGGGGCGCGCAGTCTGCGCAAAGTCCCCGCCGCCATCCCAGCCGCGCTGTCGCGCTTCGTGAAGGTCATGACCGGTTTGGACGCTGAATGCATCGTGGCTGACAGCCTGTTGCGAGATTCCGCCACCAAGGCGCTCGGCCACGATGTTGCGCGCCGGGTGTTCGATGATTTGCCCCCGCCTTCGGTGGCTGCGGAGGAAGGCTTCACCGTGATTTCAAACGCCGATCCCGAAGCGTTGGCCATCCTGCTGTCGCGCGAAGATCCGCAAACCGCGGCGGTCGTGCTCGGTACCATCGACCACGCCCATGCGCTGGCTGTGCTCAAGCACATTCCACAGTCCCAGCATCCGCAGATCCTGCGCCGGCTGGCCTCTCTTGACACGGTGGCGCCCGAGGTGTTGCAGGAGGTGGGGCAGGCCATCTCGCAGGATCTCAGCTCTGCCGCGCCCGCCAACACGCGCAAGCTCGACGGGCGCAACACGGCGATCAACCTGCTGCGTTCGGTGCCAGCGACCGAGCAAAGCGAGGTGGTGGGCGAGATCGAGAAGGACGATCCCGAACTGGGAGCGGCGCTGCGATCGCGGCTCTTCACCTTCGACGATCTGGTTCACCTTACGGATCGCGACTTGCAGACACTCATTCGCGAGATCGATATGAGCCAGCTCACAGTCGCGCTCAAGGGCGCCTCTCCGCAAGCAAAGGAACGCTTCATGAAGAACATGTCGAGCCGAGCCGGCCAGATGATGGAAGACGAGATCGGCGCCATGGGCCCGGTCAAGCTGGCCGCAGTGGAGGCAGCCCAGACCGAACTGGTCAAGGTTGCCTTTGGTCTGGCCGAGCAGGGTCGCATCAGCATCGTCAACCCAACGGAAAGGATGGTCTGACGCCATGATCGCGCGCAACGGAGAAGCCCTCACCCGTCGTCCGTCGTTCATGGGTCGGCTGCCCGCACAGCCGCTGGTGGAGCCCGCCGCGTTTGGCATATCCCCGCTGCGCCGGTCCGTGGCCATTCCGGCCAACTCCGCGCCCGACAACGCCGCGGCTCCCACGGTGATCGACATGCAGAAGTTGGCCGATGAGGTCAGTGAGCGCATAGGCAGTGCGGCCCAGTTTCTACGCCAGGCTGCCGAACGCCTGGCGGCCGAGGCGCGTTCCGATGCGCTGGAAGTGGGCTTCATGGTGGCGCGTCGGATTCTCGAAACCGACATCAGCTCCAACGTCGAGCACCTGGTGGGGCTGGTGCGCAGCGCGATTCGCCGCCTGGGTGAATCCCGTCACATCAAGCTGCAACTGTGTCCCGAGGATGCGCGTCTGATCGAGGAGGTGCTGAAGAAAGACGGCAGCCAAAATCTCACCTCGCTAGCGGCGGCGCAGATCGAGGTCATCGCCGATCCCTCGCTGCAAAGGGGCGACTGCGTGGTCGCAGGCGATCTCGGCACGGTCGACGGTCGCATCAACACCCGCCTCGAAGAACTGCGCCACGCCCTGCAAGTGGGGAATTGGGAGGAGAGTTCGTGAGTCTGCTGAGCCTGCAGGAGATCCGCACCCGCCTCACCCATGCCGAGCCCTGTGTGCTGTCCGGTCGGGTGACCCGCGCCTCGGGCATCGTGGTGGAAGCGGCCCTGCCCCAGGTGGCGGTGGGAACCTCGTGTGAAATTCAAGCCATGGGCAATCGCATGGTCACGGCCGAAGTCGTGGGCTTCTCCGGATCGCACGCCATCCTGATGCCGTTCGGCGACGTGCGCGGCATCGGCGAGGGCTGCGCGGTTATTCCCCGCGCCAGCGCTGGCGAGATCGTCGTGGGTGAAGCCCTGCTCGGGCGTGTCGTCGACGCGGCCATGCGACCGCTCGACGGCATGACCGCTCCGCAGTTGTCCACGCGGGTGCCCTTGCACGCGCCGCCGCCGCCAGCCATGAGCCGACGCCGCATCACCAAGCCACTCGTTCTCGGCATTCGCTCCATCGACGCCTGCCTGACCTGCGGCGAGGGCCAGCGTCTGGGCATCATGGCGGGCCCGGGCATCGGCAAGAGCGTGTTACTCGGCATGCTGGCGCGCAGTGCCGATGCCGATGTCATTGTGGTCGGGCTGGTGGGCGAGCGTGGTCGCGAGGTGCGCGAGTTTGTCGAGCGCGATCTTGGTAAGGGATTGCAGCGCTCTGTGGTTGTTGTGGCCACCGGCGACGAGCCGCCGCTCGTGCGCGTGCGCGCCGCCATGGCTGCCACCGCGGTGGCTGAATACTTCCGCGAACACGGCAAGCGGGTGCTGCTCTTGCTCGACTCGCTCACTCGGGTCGCGATGGCCCAGCGGGAAATCGGCCTAGCCGCGGGCGAGCCGCCCACGGCGCGCGGCTATCCGCCGTCGGTGTTTGCCCTGCTGCCGCGCCTGGTGGAGCGCGCCGGCAACGTCGCAACCGCGGGCAGTGTCACCGCCATGTATACGGTTCTGGCCGAGGGCGACGATCTGACCGACCCGGTAGTGGACGCGGCCCGCGCCTGCCTGGACGGTCACATCGTGCTGTCGCGCCGGTTGGCGCAACGGGGGCACTTTCCCGCCGTCGATGTCCTCAACAGCGTCAGTCGCGTGATGACCGACATCGTGCCCGCCAGTCATCGCGAGCTGGCGCAGGAGACGCGCGAGGTGCTGGCCGCGTATCGTGAGACCGCCGATCTCATCGAGGTCGGCGCCTACGTGGCCGGAACCAACCCGCGGGTCGACCGCGCCCTCCGCTGCATCAACGAAGTCAACACCGTGCTTCGCCAAGGCCCGGACGAACGCTTCGCGCTCAATCAGACCCTGACGGCTTTGAAGCGCGCGCTTGAAACACCAGGCCCCGCTCCCGCGGCGACAAAGGCAGGCGCCCCATGACCAGCATTGCCTTGTATTTGTGGTTGGCTGCATCGGGTGCGCCAACCGCGCCATCCGTGCCTGTCAGCGGCCCCGCTCTGCCCCAGAGTCCAGTGGTGGCGGCCCCAGCGGCCCCATCGCCAATGGCACCACCCGTGCCTATGCGACCCAGCTTGTCCCCGGTCGCGCCAGCGCCTACCGTCGGTGGCAGTGCTTCACCGGGTCGTGCGGTCGTTCCCCAAGCAACGGCTCCGGCTGCGCAGCCGACCGCCCCGGTCGAACCGCGAGCACCGGTCGAGAAGTCAGACGCGATTCCCTCCGTGGTACCGCCGCGAGCTGCCGCCAGGTCCAAGAGTTCACATTCCGCTTCCGCGGCCGGACGCGGGGTGCCCGCTCCCTTGCCCAGCCTGACCAGCTTGGCGCTCAAGAGCGAGATGCGCCAGTCGCTGAGCGGGCCGACCGAAGTGACGGGCCCGGTTTCCGATCGGACCCGGCTTGAGCAACTGGCGACCGAGATTGCGCAGGCGCGTGAGTCGCTCCGGCAGGAGACGGCACGCCTGGAGGCGCTCATCAAGCAGCGTGGAACATGCGACGGCGAGGCGCGCAGCCTGCCGAGCGAAAGCAATCCTTTGGCAGCCGCTGCCGCGACGGCGGCGAAGGACATGGCGCGCGAGCAGCTCGACAGCGTGTCCAAGGCGATGAAGGGCATGAAGCCCGAACAGGCATCGGCCGTGGTGGCGCGTCTCGATCGCCGCCTCGCCGCCGAGGTCCTGCGTCGTATGCGGCCGGCCGACGCCGGGGCGGTGATGGGCCTTCTCAAGCCGGAATTGGCCGCGGAATTGGCAACCGAGATTGCGACGCGCAAGCCACTCGTTTCTTCCAAGAAGGGAGCCACACCATGAAGGTCGCCGCCGCTGCTTTGCCAGAGGCTGAGGGCAGCCGGGTTTCTTCTGGTTCTGACAGTGCTTCCCATCACGAACAGCACAGTGCGAACTTCGCCCAACTGTTCAACCGATCGATCGGCAAGCCTGTTTCTCCCATGGCTGCCAGCGCAGGAGCGGGGCCGGACGCAGCTTCTGTCAGCCAGACGGTTCCAACCGGGGAAGATTCAGCGCCCGTCGTCGCTCGGACATCAGTCCGGCGGCACATCCGTGCTGAGAGAAGCCCACTGACCGCGGGGTCATCGACCAACCCCGATAGGGGACAACAGAGCCGGACATCCAGGAAAGGCCGCAATGCCGTCTCTGCAGCCGAGAGGGCAGTTGTTGGACAGGCCAAACCGACCCTGCCTGGCGCAGAAGGAGCCACGCACTCCCATTCGGCGGATCAATTGAACCGCCGGTACAGAGAAAGCGCAGGTTCTGCCCCGGGCGTGGTCGCCAACCCCGAGCCTTCTGGCGCGGGACAGATAGCCGGCAGCGGACAAGTGTCATCCACGACGCCGGCCGCTCCGACGACAGCGTCCAGTTCTGTGCGAGCCGGACACGACAGCGGTCCCGTCCTGCCAGGTGGAAACGCCCCGACGGGGATGAACCCGAGTCTCAGAAACACACCACACCCGACGCAGGCGAATTTGGATCGGCGCTACGCCCCGACCCCGCGCGGCCCCACGCTGGGTGCCAACCCGTCCGCAACTGCCAAGGCGGCGTCGGCGCCTTCACCAAGAATGGCTGACACTGCGGGCACCGTCGCCGCGGCTGCCACAACGACCGCGCCTTCAACGTTGACGAGCGACGGAATGCGCCTGATTCACTCTCGTGTGGCGCCCGTAGCGGTCACAACCTCGACGGCCGTTCGCGCAGACCACGCCCATGCCACTCCGGCCGGGACGGACAGCCCACCCAGTCTTCCCCCGCGCGCCTCACGCCCGCCCGTCGCGGCCTCCGCCCCGGCCCCGGTTCCGGCGTCGGCCCCGGTGTCGGCCCCGGCTCCGGCCCCCCCCAGCGGGAACTCGGGGACCGACAGCCTGCCCCGCCTCGCCCGGCCTGCTTCGCAGACGCCCGTCGCGGCCGCGCAGATTCATGTCCACAAGCCAGCGCCCGTGGTTCGTACGACCCGGCCGCGTGGCACCAGCCAGGCCGATGCGACATGGCCTGCGGGTGTGGAAACGCCAGATGACGGTGATCGGCGGCCCCAAGTCGATGGGCCGTCCCATTCCCATGACAGGTCGAGGTCGCCAACACCGCCCGCAGCCGCGCCAGCGACGCCTGACAGCGCGCGCTCGGTCTATGCGTACGTGCCGCCGGCGGCGGTCCCCACAGCCCCGGTTGATGGCACGCCGGCCAGCCCTGCCGAGGGGACACTGCCTGCGCCAGCTTCGACCGGCGGCGATCGACGGATTCACGCGCACTCGCCGTCGTCGGTGGTTTCCACGGCGCCGGCAGATGGCGTGCCGATCAGTCCAACCGATGGACCATTGCCTGCGGCTGTGAGAACGCAAAGTGAGGGTAGTCGACGAATCGATGCGCACGCGCCGTCGTCGGTGGTTTCCACGGCGCCGGCAGATGGTGTGCCGATCAGTCCAACCGATGGGCCATTGCCTGCGGCTGTGAGAACGCAAAGTGACGGTAGTCGACGAAGCGATGCGTACGTGCCGTCGTCGGCGACTTTCACGGCGCCGGCAGAGGGCACGAGGATCAGTCCAACCGATAGGCCATTGCCTGCGGCTGCGAGAGCGCAAAGTGACGGTAGGCGACGAATCGACACGCGCGTGCCGTCGTCGGTGGTTTCCACGGCGCCGGCAGATGGCGTGCCGATCAGTCCAACCGATGGACCATTGCCTGCGGCTGTGAGAACGCAAAGTGAGGGTAG
>Ga0265316_10000205_pt1 | contig 68670 bp, 82 predicted proteins | sample 4522metaG_FD_202092 | JGI IMG/M metagenome (GOLD analysis project Ga0265316, IMG submission 202092) | Rhizosphere microbial communities from Carex aquatilis grown in University of Washington, Seatle, WA, United States - 4-5-22 metaG | ecosystem: Host-associated > Plants > Roots > Rhizosphere >... | reverse complement strand
AGCTTCTTTTACGTTAGAGGCGTTAATTTCGCCTTTTGAATCGAACATTGAATTAGACATGTATTTTCTCCGATTATTGTTGAGTTTGTTGCCAGTTTCCCAGCTGGAATAAAATATTCCTTTGATCTTATGTTTCAATATTACTATGTTTATAAAAATAAATTATTTAAACTAAAAATGCCGAATAGCACTTAAGCTACTCAGCATTCTATAGTATATAATCTACTTATTAGAACATACGACGACGTGCAAACCTATTATTAGGATTACCGAATTGATTATTATTTGGACCGTTGTTGTACGGACCATTATTAAATCTACCATTGTTGTATGGGTTATTATTTGTTGGACCGTTGTTATATGGAACATTATTGTAAGGATTGTTATTATATGATGGATTGCTTGAACTATTTACAAACCTAGTATTATAACGACCAAATTGATTCCATGTATTCATATGTAATCGTTGTTGTTGTGGAATAACTCCTTGATTTTGAGGCAAGTACCATTCCATTCCAGTAGAACCGTCTGTTGGTGAACGACCAGCAAATTGACCGTGTGGTCTACCACTACCGTCTACATTACCATTCCAATTACCATTAGCATCTACGTTTCCATTCCAATTGCCATTAGCGTCTACGTTTCCATTCCAATTATTGCTGCCGTCCCAGTTTCTGTTACCATAGCCGTCCCCATAGCCATTGTTAAAACCGTAACCGTCTTGATAGCCGTCTCTAAAACCGTAGCCATCATGATAGCCGTCTCTAAAACCAAAATTATTCCTGCGACCATCAAATGTACGATTAAATGTGCGCCCATTTACAGTATTATTAACAGGATTGTTGTTAGTAGGGTTAGTAGTATAATCATATCCGTTTGCATGATCTATGAGTCTTTGTTGTTCATCCCAGTATGATTGTGGTAGTATTACGGGAATACCACCAACATTTGGATTTCTATAATTTGTCATTGTATTATATCCTTAGTTAGATTGTTTACTTACATTCATCTTCTAACCGAATACAACATTGTGCATTGTTGATTATTATTTATAATTTATTATTAAAAACAAAAAGCCCAGCATTTCCGCCAGGCTTTTTGAAACTATCTAATAACTATTTCTAGTTAGTTACTATTATGCGTTACCACCAGCTCCGTTGTACCAGTAAACAGCTTGTGTAAAACGAAGTTGTTGTAGGCTGGATACGCTACCAGATGGGCTGTTTAGAGCTGACACTAGTGAGCTTGGTGTAGTTACGAGTGAACCGTTATTTTCGAATGATGCTAGACGTGCGACAACTGATGCACCAGCTAGAGCATTTGCACTGCCAACTGGAGTTAGAAGACCAGTTGCTGTGTATGTTAGAGCTGCACCAACTGATAGGGTGAAGTTAGTTGGAACTAGACCGGTTGCAGCTGTATCAACTGCATCAAGAGTTGTTCCGTAGAGACCTGGTTTGTCCCATACTGTTACTTTGCCTGAAGCAGTTGCGGTGTGTGGACCGAGAACTGCGCCAGTGTAAGAATATGGACCATTTACTTGTTGACCAAGTAGACCACCAACTACTGCGCCGAATAGTGTGCCGTAACCAGTAATACCATCATCCGATAGGAAGAGTGGTTTGCTGGTTGCAGTTAGAAGAGCGCGTGAAACGCCTGGAACTGCTTTACCCATTGATGTAATGACATAACCGTCAGCATCAACGTCAACTGCGCCAGCAGCTGGGAATGCCATGCCTGCCCAAGTGCAGACTTCGCCGCCCTTGAAGTTTAGTGTTTCGCCAAAATAACCGTCAAATTGCCCTAAGGGGTTTGCCCCAGGATTGTGTAATATAAGAGCCATTTTATTTTCCTTGTTAATCTGCTATTCGTTATACGATATAGCGTGTCTTTCATCTTGATCTTACAAAAGTTCTTATTTCAATACTATATTATTACTATAAATCTAAATTATTTTATCCACTGTTTAATATTTTCTGCCATCTGTTCTTCTTTACCTGCTGGAGCGCCAATTTCTTGAACCATTTTCTTTAATTGTTTTGCGCGTTCATCATCTTCCGATTCAGGATTAGTAGCCTGTGGAGCTGGACTTTGTTGAGCTTGCGCAACTGCTGGAGCTGCCGCTTGTCTGACGTGCCCAACAACTTCATCAAACTGCTTTATAGTTGTTTCTAATGATTGAATTGATTTTTGAACATCCTCAATATCTGTTCCAATTATTGAATAAATTGGGTCGACAATTTTATTATGTTGATCATATTCATTATATAAACTTTGTTTTACGTTCTGATTAAATTTTTCAATATATTCTTCTGTTTCATCTGTTAGTTTGATTAAGTCATCTGTTATTTTATGAGACTCTTCGGTATCTTTATTATTGTCTTTACCAATACCAGCGATCATTCCACTATATTTATCAGCAGCTACTGATAGATATTTCAATATGCCCTGAAAACTAACTAAAAATGTTCGTTCTTGTTTTGCTGTTGGTATTTTGCTTATTAGATCATTTAATTGTTCTACTGTATCTTTGGCGTTAGCTGATATGCTAACTACATGAGGAGCTGTTTTTTCTACGGATGCTACTAATCCAGCAATTCCTCCGCCAGCCCAGGCACCAATCTTTGCGCCAACTAACGGACTACCAAAAAACGCACCAATAATTCCACCAACAATTCCGCCTACTGTTGCCCCTGTTACGGCGCCTTCGCCAACACCGAACCAGTCTTTGGCTTTATTTTTTACTTCATCCCAAAAATCAGCATTTTTTTTTAATGCTAGTTTTTCTATGCACGCGTCTGCAAGCACGCGTATATCTTCATTACCACAATTATCCATATCATTTGCAACACGAACTAATTGTAGTAGCAATTCTTTTTCAGCATATCGATGCATTGATTGAATACTATCATTTTGTTTCATAACAATATTACACATTATATTGTTTTGTTCATTGTTATTTTCTACAAGAGCATTTAGTCTATCATATGCTGGAGCAATTACAACTGGAGTTTTATGCGCGGCTTCCATTATATTATTTTCATATTCAATGGAATTATCTGGTTTAACACCATACAATGCTTCAATTACTTCAATAGTATCTGAACCCATTCGTGGAGCGGGACTTTTTTTGTATCGCTTCATTTTTGCAGATTCTTTTGGCTTATCCGATGGGGTTTTTACCTCATCCTCTGAAAGAGAGACTAATCCCTGCTCTTCTGCAATTTTGGCATAACTATCAAAAATATCACTATGTCGCATATTTATTCCTATAATATATTGCTAATTATGCAGTTATAGCCCTGCTGTCTGTTCCTATACTTGAGTTTTCTTTAACGCCGGCTGCTCGTAGAAAAGATCCAACTATCATAGAAACTATATCTATTTTTCTTTGATATGGTCTAGGCACTGATATAAACCCTAATCCGTTTGCAAGTTTATTTCTTTCTTCAAACTTATCTAACATTGACTGAAAAGCAGGAGAAGTTGTTAATAAATTTTCATATTTTTTCAATTGAGGGTACGCAGAAAATATCCAATTTTTTAATATGTTTTCAATATCTTCTATATTACCGTGTTCAATCCATATTGATGACATATTGTTTCTATGCATAGAAAATAAATCTGACGGTGCATCTGGCGATATCTGAATTAGCTTACCTGTATTCTGTGATGTTTCTTCTTTTTCAGAACCCTTACCAGAAACCAATTTACCGATTTCTGAAAGACCTATCATACCTATAACTGTTATTATTAACCACCCAACTATCCTAATTAAAACTCCTGCTATTTTACTTGTTATACTGGCAGTTTTAACTAAGTTTGAGTTGTATTCAATACTAAAAGATTTTAGCAAACCTTGACCTAACATCTCTTTTATTTTAGATTGATCTACGGTTCCAGTAAAATTAGCATTAACTGCATTTGCTGCAATATCATTGGCTTTTGTAGCGGTTGTATTAGGGTCTGCTTTTTTACCAGATGACAATATATCTTTTACAAAATCCACAACATCTGTTCCAACTGTATGCCAAAATCCTTGCCAATTAAATCCAAACGCTTTAGCAAGAGCATATAGTATTTTTAATTTGGTGCCACCAAGACTAAATATAAGACCATCAGTAAAAAGAGACATGACACCAGATATAGTAGGTTTATCTTTATTAAAAATTGATGATACATATGATTTCAAACTGCTAACTGGTGATGAAGCAGAACTATCTTGAGCAATGGCAATTTTACCATCTTCTTTTGTTAAAGACTCTATCAAAATAGTATCGGCTATATATTGCAGTTGGGGGCGCATTTATTTCCTAACGGCATTGTTTCGTAAAATATCTTCTATTCGTGATATCCAGTGTTGAGCCCAAGTAATCATTTCTTGTGCCCTTGATGCTTGATTGGTTAAATTTCCCGCACCATTAGAAAGTTGTACATATGTTTTACTTGCTAGTAATGTATTTAATAAATTATGAGTTACCTGTAATAATGGTATTAAATTATTCAACATTGCTAATGCTTTAGTATAATCTTTATCAGCATATGTATTTACGAAAGAATCTATATTTGTATTTATACTGAGCTGGAACCCACCTTGTTTTGCTTCTGGCGTTGCGACTATATACCATTTAGAGATAGAACTTAGTACCTGTTCTACTTGTGAGTTCATAATTCCCCATTTACTTTGATCAATTGCCGTTTGAAACGTAAAACCTATTTGACGAGCAAAATTATTCATTCGTTTAATATCTACATCATTAGTATCAACATCGAATGGTAATTCGAAACTATCAGAACCAGTATTTTGTTTCAGTACTTGTTGTGTTTCATATACGGCTTTTTGTACTGCTGAACCCTGACCTTGTTGAGATTGACCTTGTTCAGATTGATCTTGTTGAGCTGTTGGTTGACCTTGTTGTGTTGGTTGATTTTGTTTTGTTTCGCCTGTTGATTTAGCATCTTCTTCTGTTGCTAATCCTGCTTGTAAATCTTTATTTGCATCAGATATTAATCCATTAACATGTTGCATAAATAAATTATTATTACTATCTTTTGCTTGATTTTGTAAATCTTTTAGGAACTCTACTAATCCATCCTTCCACACGTATGCATTATTAAATTCTGTATATTGAACCGACTTATCTAATTGAAACTTATCATGTAATACAATTGGGTGGTTATTATACTTAACCTTATTATTGAGCATCCACATTGTTAGTTCATTAAGGTTTTGTGCGTTTCTTGAGAATAACTGAGCGCCTTCTGGAACTTCTATTGGTGAATAGCTTGTTTTGATGTTATTTAACAATTTTAATGCAACATCTTGCATTTGAGCAGGCGTAAAAGCTTGTTGCGGTGCTTGTTGCGCAATCTTTGGCTCTAATAATTTAGAGAACTCTTTTAGTATCTGTTCATCATATAAAAAAGTCATATTAGTATCCGGGCTCATTTGTTGCTGGGGTTTTAGTGTTAACCGCTTTTATTTTATTTTCTATTGTTTCAATTATCTTATTCATAGACTCTTTATCTGTTGGTTTTTTATGATCAACCATAATACCAGAGCTATCAACAAACTCTTTAAAATCTTGTGCTGTTGCAAGATTTCCTAATACTAGTGGAACTGTTCCTTGTTCGGGATGCATTGGATCTTTTGGAACCTGTATATTTAGAACTGGAACTTGTGATTGAGCAACGTTATATCCAACTAATGCTCTTGAATTAATTGGTTTCTTATTGAATGATGTCTCAAAAGCTTTTTGTTGATTTATATATGGAGCAAGTTGACTATTTTCACCAGTAGTTCCATTTACAAAACTTCCAAGTAGCATTTTTACTTTAGCTATATTTTTTGTTATAGTTGTAGCAGATTCATCTGGATTTTGATTTTGTTTAGGATCTTCTGGTATACTAGATTTTAATTCTTCTAAATCTTTATTTGTATAAACGTCTTGTTTTACATGTAGGTTAGCTAACATTTCTAACATCGCTTTTGTTATAGCATATAGATTTTTTAATGCATTATTTGTATACGGTCCCCAAGCACCATCTGGCTTATTAAGCCCTTTGCCGAATGTCTTTAGTGATTCTAATAGTTTTATTAAATCTGCTGATTTACCTGCTTGAGCACCTTGCACTGACATATCTGCCGTGCCAACCATATCTGATTTATTTACATGTCGGTTCATCATAGTTGTCAAAAATGAATCGCTACCATGTTCGTAGTTTTCTCCGTACTCCGCGCCGCGTTGACCTTTGTCTTGTTCACGATAGTCTGGCTTTTTATTAAACATTGGGTAATTCTTGAATGCACCATAGAGACTTTGAAGAGCAGTTTGCATTTCTTGAATTGACTGTGAACGAGGATATTGTGAAGTAGATTGTGTAGCGGGGGCAGGAGTAGCTGCTGGTGCTGCTTGTCCTTGTTGAGTTGGTCCAACAAAATCTGCTGGTACTTCTGACGGCTTAGTTCCTTCAAAATAATCTGGAATATTTTGAGGAGTATTTTGTGCTATTTTATTAATTTTATTTTTCATAATTAACCGAGTTTTGATTTGAAAGCATCTAATCTTTGTTTAACTTGACCCAATAAATCTGTATATTCTTTTGCAACAGGTTCTTTATTTTGAATAGATGAATATTGAGCCATCTTATCACCAACAGCTTGATTCATCTGATCTAACCAAGCTAATTGCGCAGCTTTATTAGTAGACTTACCATTATTAACTTGGCTTTCTAACTGAGTTATTAACGCCATCATTGATTGAAAATTTTCTGTTATGCTATCAGCTTGTGGATTTTGTTTTACTGATACATTATCTTTTGGCTCATCCTTATATTGTTCATCAACTAATTTAGATATAGCTGATTTTAATTTTGAAGTTGCACCATTTAAAATTCCAGATATTTTATCCCATAATTCATCAGTGCTAACTCCTTTATTTATTAAATCTGGTAAATAATTATGAAGTAAATTTGGATGTAGCCATTGTGATATGGCAGATACTCCGGATACGGCTTTATTGATTTCATCAGCTGACATATCTTTAATAGGCGTATTGACTAAGTTAGATATTAAAGACATTCTATCTCTTATATCAGATAATCTTATAGAACTTATTCCTCCTGATTTAACAATCATATTATATATTTTTTGTATATCTTCATTGGCAGAATTTATTAACTCTCGAATATTCATTGTATCTATTGTTTTTGGCATAGTGATGGATTGACCAAGTGCAATTTTACATTGCTCAACATATGATGCTAATTTTCCAGTTGGTTGTTTATTAACAATATCAACAATTTTTTTATGTTTAGATACAATAGTTTCAACATCACCATTATTATCTGATACATCTGAAACTATTTTATTATCACCATCTGGATGTGCTTGATCAACTAAATCTTCACCAGTTTCTTTGTGTGCTTGATATAAGTGAACACCAGCAGTTTTGTAATTAACAAACTTATTTTCTACTGACTCCGCGTATTTATTATGACCTTCAGCACGAAGTTTATTGCATAATTTTAATATTGTAGCTGTAAGCGAAGTATCTTCAGCTTGTACAAAAATAGGTTTTGATTGCTCTACTTCTTTGGATTGAAGATTGGCAATAGTTTCTAAATGTTTTATATCTTTTAATGTATATACCATATATCTGCTCCGATGGTGTAGGCTAATAATATGAGAAAATAATGGTAGATATCAATTATTTATTATAGCCATAAGAACTGAAGAGTTGATGACATTGGGGTAGGAGGAGCTGTAACTATAGCCATAGCTGGATAATTAGGAGCTGGTTGTCTGGTTGTTAGCAGCCCCAACTCACTAACGAATAAATTAGCGTTAACTTCATATATCTGATTTACCTCAAACATATTTGTTTCACCAATCAAACGACCGAACCAAACCGTTATACGCTGTGATGCGAACGTGCTATCGTCTCCAATTATATTTGGAATCTGATATGCATATCTAACATTTGTTTTAATTGCATTAGGTTCGCCTGTTCCTAATAAATCATAATTCAATAATGTACCAGCTGGGAATACTATTACGCCGTTTCTTGGAATCAATTGAACCTCAACCGGAATAGATATAAAACTATTTGGAACAACATTTGGATTATTGAGTTCCCATTTTATGTCAACTGGCGTAACGATTGTATTATTAGGCCCGGCTACACCGGTCGTTGGAATAACTATGGATTCGTCCCAAGCATTACTGGTAAATGCTTTTGTTTTCTGGTCATCTATGATACCAATGGGGGCGCTACCATTACTAACTGTTGCCATTACCTGATTACCAATAACTGTTAGTTGAGCTATCATTCCAGCTTCAAACTCTGCACTCGGATCAACCTGCCAACTATAAGGAAGTTGATTGCTTTCTTGAACTAATCTAAACATATTTCTGTTCCTTTCAATAACTATATATCACCAAAAATAAAACTCTAAATAGCAAAAAGCGAGGAAACCATAAAATTTCCTCGCTCTCCATATCTTTACTCCCTTAATTTTTATACTTCATCTTCAAAATCATTATTAAATTGCTTGAACATTTCTGCATAATTCACATCATCATCGCTATGATTTCTATCTATTGAAGTATCACTAAAATCGAATGGTTCGCTTTCTTCTATATCTATATGACAATTATCATCTCTATTTATATGAGATCCAGCATCTTCTTCTGTATCGAAGTGATCGTTTTTATCATCTTTATCTGCCCAGTGTCGATACCACTCATCTTCTTTTGTATTAGACTGATTACGATGTTGTGGGCATGTAGACCATTCTTCGCACTCATCACGAGAGTGCCCGTCCCAATAATGATTTTTATTCTCAGATTTATTATGATGCTTTACATCATTCTCGTCATCTTTCATACATATTGAACATACGCAATCATCACCATGACGAACATCATTTACATCCATACACATACTGCACATACAACCATCTGTATGGTCATTTCCATTATTTTGATCATCAGCATTGAAAACCCAACCTTTGTGTTTTAGGTTATCAACCATTTTTTCACCGGTTAATCCTTTTGTTGCCGAATCAGTTTTCTTTGATTTTGATGGCTTCTTTTTGGATTTACTTGGTTTAGATTTTTTCTTTGATTTTTTACCTGCTATTATTTCTAGTAATGTAGTTAGTGCTTCAGCTTCTTTGTTCATTCCAAGTTTATCAAACGTTTCTGCTGCATCACTGATATGATCAATTGCAGTCGCAAACTTATTTAAATCTTCTGCACGTTTCTCGATGGTATTACCAACGAGATGACTTGCCATTGATTCAGCTAACTCTGATGATATATCTTTTTTATTGAACATGTGTTCCGATTATTTAGAGGATTTCTTTGAATCTTTTTTATCTTCTTTTTTGGAATCTTTCTTTCCTTTACCTTGCATTTCACGCATTTTCTTCATGCGATCTTTCATATCCATTTTTTTATCAGATTTGGCTTTATCAGATTTCTTATCTGATTTCTTGTCTGATTTTTTATCAGACTTTGTTTTAGCCTTTGCTTTTGCTTCGACCATTAGTTTGTCAGCTATAAGCGCGCTGTACGAAGCTAATTTGTCAAAACCAAGAGTATCAAGATCTTCTGATGCTTGTAATAGCATAGCAACTACATCATCTTCTGATACAACTTCGTCAACTTCTGCTGAAGCGTTCTTTGTTAGAGCATTTTCAAGCTCAACTTCAACTTCAGTTGTTTTATCGTCTTCGGATACTTTTTTGAATGCCAGTTTTTCTAGTACTGAGGCGGATGAGAATAACTGCTTATTCTCATCACTATTTAATACTTTATCCATATCGGCAGCAATACTATTAGATAGATCTACGTTTTTCATTTGTTTATCCTTTTTACCGTTTAGTATTTTCTGCCTGAGAATGCGTTTTCTAGTTCATCTTGAAGACCTGACTCTGTTGATTGTTCAGAGAACATTTCTTCTGATTTGAGACCAACTACTGGCATGGCTTGTTTTTTCAATGATTTTGGTGCATGTTTTGCAATAACTCGTTTCATGCTTTCAAAACCCTCATCGTTCCATGTCATGATTTGATCAACTTGACCTGCGATAGCGGTTCGTTCATCTTCACATAGACCACGACGAACCATTTCGTTTGCTAGTTCATATGCACGACCTAGCTTGACTTTGTGAGCAGCAATTTCTTCTTGTGCTTTTGCTTTCATTGTTTCGGTTGTTAGAAGCTTAGCAAACTCTGAACCTTCTTTGCCAGCTTGACCCCAGTATTGTTTCCAGTATTTAACAACCTCTGAATCTAGACCTTGTGCAATTAGTGAATCAAGTTCTGCAACTTTAACTTTGCCTTCAGAGATTAGTTGATTTAGACGTTCAGCTTCTTTGCGAACTTTTGGTTCTGCGCGTGCTACTTCTAGATCTGCTTTTTGTTGTTCTGGCTTTGTTTCAACTAGACCAAGACTATCTGAAGGTTTGACATCAAGTTGTGTCTGACCATCGGTTAGTTTGTTGGCTTCATCTAGCATATCACTATGCTTCATAGATTCGACGGATTGAATCTCACCATCATCTTCTTTACCAGTTGCATCAGCAGCTAATTTTGCTCGGTAAGCTGTACGACCTTCTTTTGTTGTTAAATCGAATGCCATCTTTGTCTCCACTGCTTTTGCTCCATTTGGAACTGGCGCTCCAGCTGGAAGGTCAACCATTGTATCATTTTGATCGTCTGCGTCCATATCGAAGACTGGCTTATCTGCATCTTCATGCTCTTCACCATCATCACCATCTGTTGGAAGATCTAGATCTTCTAAACCAAGTTCGCCGTCATCATGCTCTGGATGATCCATGTGGTCATTTTTATCACCACGACCTGGAATTTCCCAAGACTCATCACCTGGTTGTGTTTTATCAAGTTTATCAGCTTGTTCAAACGTATCACCCATGAATGCATTGGTATCATCTGCATCAGACTTATCTTCGTCTTCTTCCTCTTCTTCTTTTTCAGCCTTGTCTTCTTTTTCGGCTTTTTCTTTAGAAGCTTTTTCCTTAGAGGCTTTTTCTTCTTTGTCTTTCTTTGCCTTTTTACGAGCATCATTCATATCCTCGTCTTCTGCAAAAGAGAACATTGATGCTTGTTTTGCTTCTTCAGCTCGTTTATTAAGACCAGCGACACCTTTTACGTATGAAGAGAATGATTTTAGAAGTACTTCTGCATCATTGCATGCTTTCTTTGCATCTGCAAAAGCATCTTCTACAACTGTATTAGCGTAATCTTTATTTGCTTCTGATAGATTTTCAACAATGCTTGCGATTAGTTTTAGTTCATCGTGATGATCTTTTAGTTCTGCAAGAGATTTCTTTGCACCTGAAAGAAGACCAGAATTTAATTCACGACGTGATTTGTACATTGGAGCAAGAACTTGACTTGCTGCTTTTGGCATAGCCTCTAAACCTTGTTCCATATCACCCATTTGTGATTGCTCACCTGTTAGTGAACGAACTGCTTCAAGTAAATCAGAAGCGTAATCGCGAACTTTTTCAGCTAATTTCATAGCTGTATCTTTTGGATCACCTTTACCACCTTGATCTTCTGGTTTAGCATCATCACCTGCTGGAGCCGCATCTGCTGGAGCAGCTGGAGCACCCATATCTGGCATTGCTGGAGCTGCACCTGCACCACCGGCATCTGCTGCACCTGGAGCACCACCTGGTGCTGCTACTGCTTGACCTTTTTTGTAAATTGCATTTGCTTGTTCAAAACCAACTGTTCTGATTTTTTCTAGCATTTTTGTGCCGAATTCTTTTGTTGCAACCATATCAAAAAGAACATCACTGCGACCCCCAGTTATTTCATTAACTGATGCTGTGAAAACTAGTTTTTCACCGTCTTCGTTCTTTGCGAACACCTGCCATGCACTATTACCAAGATCATTTGTTCCATCTGTTTTAGCAGTGCGAACGAAACGAGCCTTTAGCGATGCACGTTGTAGAAGCTTTTTACGAGCAAGTTCGTCTTTTTGATCAGCTGATAGAGGTGATGGATGTAGACCTTCTACATCGCCAACTCCTGGGAATGGTTTTTGTCCAACCATTTGCTTATCTTCTTTTTCACGAAGTTCGTATTCAAGGTTATCAACGGGATATTTTTGTTTACCTGGTGTTGGTTCGTTAACGCCACCGCCACCATTCCAATAAGCCTCTTTTGTTTTCATAACATTCTCCTTAGCCTTTTGTAGGGCAGCGTTGCGTCGTTCTGCACGAGCTAACATTTTTTTGCGTTCGAGCTCATCTTTTTGATCAGCTGACTCTGGGGAAGGATGAAGTCCATCAATGGCGCCAACTTCTGGGAATGGAGATTCGCCTTGCATATGCTTATCTTCCATACGAAGTTTCTCATTCGCTGGATCAACAGGATATTTCTTTTGACCTGGGGTTGGTTCGTTAACGCCACCGGCACCTTGGTAATAAGCTTCTTTTTTATTCATTGCATCCTTTGACATAGTATCCTCTTTGTTAGTTAATGTATGTAGTGCAGTTTCCATATTGTTAAGTCTTCCTTCTACCGAAGACATTAAATTCTTTACCTGATCTAATAATGTATTATTATTAGATGCGAATCGTTCTGGTAAATTTAATCCAAAAGATTCTTGATTTGTTTCATCGCTTGGGCTAGATTCCGTTCCGCATGATTGATGATCTGTTGCTGTATTTGTATCTGGCGCTTGAGCATACATCTTCTCAAGTTCGGCAATTTCTAGCTTTAATTTGTGATGTTCTGCCATAAGTTTGTCTAATTTTGCTTTTAACGCTGGTTTGCTAATTTCTTCACCAATCATTTGGTTAATTTTATTAGCAGGATCAATTTCTTCATTGATCATTTGATTTATTTTTTTTCCGCTTTCGTCAAGAGCATTATTAATTTCTTGTGCATGAGCAAGAATAGTACGTATCTTTGCTTGCGGATCTGCTCCATTAACTACAATGGAAAGCTCAATCGGTTGTAAATCAACGTTAATTTCACCATAACAAGACTTCGAGCGCATATGTGAACAAAAATCGTGTTCAGTACGAGCAACGGTTCCACAATCAGTACATATAGCTTTACCTACTGCGGTACCCATTGATACACTTGTTTTATATCCAGTTGATACACCGCGAGCTAATTCAGGATATGATATTTTATCTAATGCACATAACCCGATCACTCGTTTAAATGTACGATCATAATATGTATCTAAAATTACTCCACGAATTGCATCTACTTGACTTGATTTATGATCAACACATAATGGTTTACCAATCCATAATTTATAAGCTTTAAGCAATTCTTCTTCTGGAAAGATATCACCATTTGAGTTTTTCAGTGGGCGTACGTGCGCGTCTGAACATACCCATTTCCAACTATCACCTTTTTTCTCCCAGTGAGCTTTTACTTGTTCACCACGAGAATTAAGTTTTGCTGTTCCATCTGCGTTGACTAATGCAGCTTCAGCGCTATGTAGCATAACTGCTGAAAAATAAAGAAAATCATTTGCCTTCGGAGCAACTCTTCGAAGCTCGGTAGCAAACTTTTTAAATCTTTCATCAACTGACGGATCTGCAAACACTGATTCTTCTGATTGAATGCTAGAACCATCTAATGATGACAACTCTCCGATTTTAGTAAACATTTATTTTTTACTTTCTTTTGAGTTATTTTCCAATTCTTCTTTTTCCATTTCACTTAATACTTTTTTCAATTGTTGTTTAGCATTCTTCTCGTCAATCTTTGACGGTTCAACAATTGATATAGGCTGTAGATCACCGTTTTTTATAAACATTTTATTCCTATGTCTAAATTAAATAACTTATTATGCGCATATTTATGTAAAATTATTCCTATGAATTTATGGTATATGTAGAACAAGTTATTGTCATATCCCAGTGTTGCAACGGATTATAGGTGTAAACGGGTATAAACGGGTATGATGGGTTGATAGGTGTGAATGGTTGCCAAGGATTTACCGGCGTATACGGATACCATGGAACATACGGTATGAACTGATAACACCCTTGCTCTTGTGAGCAATCGCATTCTTTTGTATCAGGAGATAGGCTCTTATTGCACCTTGAACATATCCAGCCCTGTCTACAATTAGAATAATAATTAGAACAAGAACATAATTTTATAGGCACAGTACAACTCATATTTATTGCACCAGATTGATATCCACCACAAGTATTACAGTTTATAATGGAGGTCATATTATGAGTTGTCATTATTATTTACCTTTATTTCTTTGTTCTACCAGTTGAACTGATAGCGGTATTCTTTTTTCTACTTTTTCCTGTAATTCATCACTAACCGTATCTACCCAACTTCTTGCCAATATATTATTTTGTATATGATCTTTCATTCTATCTTCAATAATTTGATTTATTTGCGCTAATTCTTTTTTTATATTATCTATTGATTTTACTATTGTTGATCCAAAATCTTTGGATTCTAAATTAGAAAATACATCGGCAAACCTGTTTACTTGTTTTTCTATATCTGATATTGCAAGAACGAATGATTTACTTAATTTTACCATTTGAGAGTCGAATGAAAACGGCTGCATAAGAACGAAACACTTAAATGCTTGTCGTTTAAAATCATTAAAATTACTAACAGCCTTATCTCTATATCGTCTCAATGCGGCTCTTGCGGAAAATATTTGTTCAGTTGATATGCTTTGATTATCTTTAAATGGAGTATATATTAAATTGAGATGTTCTTCGCATGCTTTAAGCATTTTTAATAGATGATCTAAATGCATAACTATTTTAGTAGCCTTGTCTTTTTCGGCATTTGGTACCTCATAAGTTAGATCAACTGCATATATTTTGCGCTTATTCACCATAATTTTATACCTAAATAATAGTGCCAGATCCAATCATACTTGGACCGGCACCTGATATACCCTGCGTATTCTGGTCGAACTGACCAACCTGGGGGACATCAATATTTTCTACATTTAATGCATCGCTATCATCTAATCCACGATCTATTCGTGATGGATATTGAGTGCCAGCATCAGGATATGTATCAGCATAAGGAAACTCTCGAACACGGTAATCTTCATATGGGCTCCAGCTACCTTGTTGCCAAACATCTAATGAGTAATCATTATAGTTTGTTGGATATTCTCTTTCATTACTAACAATATCATATGCCGAGTTTATATCTTTATCTTTACACCCACATGACTGCGCTATTAATTTTTTATATAAATGAACTACTTTTGGATCAACACCAATGCCAAACCCATATTTTTTCGCTTCTTTCAATGCTTTACCACAAGACCAACCGTCATGTTCACAACGATACATAGCAATTGCAAGACCTGTTCTGTCGCGCCCCCATTGACAATGGATATAAGTTTTTTCACCATCTAATAGTTTTATTATATTATGATGTAAGAATCTCATTAATGATGATTTCTTACCAATATCTATTGGTAGCATAATATGCTTAATACCAAGCAATTTGGTTGCTCTATCAATTTTTTTCCCAGCATTTTCATCTAATGAAACAATTTTAGTTATTCCATATTTATGTTTGAGCCATGCCACATCTTTTATTGACGGGGCGGCACCGGCATATAAATTAGTATCTACTTTTCTAAAATTAGATATCATAGATTCTTTACTATTGAATTTAAAACACCTCTAATATATTGGGGTTCGTGTTCTAATAATATGTTTTTTAATAATGATATGCTCTGACCAATTGCTGATGATGCTGGGACTTTTTTTCCCGCAATTTGATATTCATTTATATAATATACTTTTCTTTTTAGCCCTTCAATAGCACGCGGTCGCTTGTTTTCTGATATACGCCTTAAAACAAACTTTAATAAATCAGCAAGATATTTTCCAGCAGTTTCAGCATCACCAAGGTTAATTGCGGACGCAGCTTTCTCCATCAACTCACTTTCATCTCTTATATTTTCTTTTGCTTTTTCTAATGCAATTTTTTCTGGTTCTTCATCGCCATCTATGACTGCTTGATCAAACGCTTTCTTAAATTCCTCCTGAAAACATTTTATTGTATCTTCATCTGAAGATTTTCGTAAATCTCTCATAATACTTGAGTAGCTGTCTTCTTTTGAGGCTTTCTTTTTCTTATGGTTCTTAAAATACTCAATTTGACGCAATCTCTCAACGGCTTCTACTTTTGTATCATATGTCCCCAATACTTTACCTTTTTCTGATAGTATCACCCACTTACCGTCTCTTTTTTTAATGTAAGCAACTTTGACTAATGTATCATTACAAAAGCCCTCAAACTCTTGTGCATATATAGCAATTTTGGATACATTAGTAATTGACATTATTGGCTCGCTAAAATTAGTTTTCTTATTGCCTTTGAGTCATCAACGCTCAAAAAGATATCTCCAAGCGAACCTTTGCCATTTACTTCTGTCATTGCCCTAATTTGAAAAAGATTTATATATACATAATTTTCTGATCTTAATGTTTTTGTTTTTGGATCAATATAATAACAATCAAAAATAACGAACCGATCTAATACATCAATTAATTTTCCGAATATACTACAATTTTTTGGAACTGAATAATCATCATAATTTATTGTCTCACTTTGATCACCAATATATATTTCTAATACCTTTCCTTTAAACTTAATAAGAAGTTCATCGGAAAACTTTCTTAAATCACCACTCAATACATTATATGATTCGAATGGATTTTCGATTTGCTGTGTATCGCTCATTATTTCCCTATTGCGAATTTAAGATGAAACTTCCTATAATTTATTTCCGCTAATTTTATATCTAATTCTTGATATGTTGGAGTGCCGTTTTGTATAATTTTTGTATCTATTTTTAGACTACCTATTTTTTTAGTTGCATATGAAAACACATCTGATATTGCTGAACACAACTCTTTTAGTACTAATTCACTTTTTTTACTATCTAAATCTAAATTACATTGTATTTGAACATCTTTACCATTCGTAAATATATTAGATTTTATATTTAACTCTTCTTTTAATGCTGATGATAGTATTCTTGCATATTCTAATTTAGAAGTAAAATCATTATCTGAACTAATTGATATTAGGTATGAACTATATTTAGTTATATCTGAATCTTGTTTTCCAGCAAAACTATCTAAGAAACTATTTATTTGATTCATCAATGGTATATTTTTTTCTGCTAACATTTGTGTTGGTGGTTGTGGAACGCCTTTTGATTTTTCAGATACATCTCCATTACCGGCAACTCTATTAAATTGAGAAAGCATTTTTTGGAACCCAGAAGATTTTTCCATACTCATTAATACATTAGTTAGATCACCAACGGTGATCTTACCATCTTTATTATAATCTAATAACGGATTAGCTTTGTACGCCCCAGCCTCTTTAGGATTTTTACTATCTAAAACAACAACATTGGCATTTTTTACTGGATCATCACCGTTCCATTTTTTTAATGCTATTGGCCATACATTTGCAACATAGTATTGTGTTGCCGATGTAAATGATTTACCTCCAGCCAACCCCCTATGTGATTGAACATATTTTTTAACAAAATCTAATTGATCTTCAGCGGGACGTTTTTCAAAATTTAATGAATCTTCTTTTGACAGACCCATACCTTGTAGTGTTTTTGGCATAAATTGTATTAGCCCCCTTGCCTGATATTCTGGATCCTTAATTGATTTATTCACCGCATTAGGATTTGCCCCAGACTCAAGATACATTACTAATAAAAGATCTCTCGGATTCATTCCAAGCTCTTGGCTAATGTCATTAAGTTTATTGGAGAAAGATGATGATATCATATTATTCTATATTGAAGTTTATATCTTCTTTAATTCCTTCTGCAATAGCAAGTAGTTTTAGACTTGCTTCTGGATTTATATCTTCAAGCTCAGCAGAATATTTCAAAATAGCAAGCATTAACGATCTTGGGTGATTATCTGATGCTATTTTTTCTATTTTGGTAATGAACTGTTTTGATAGTATCTGTGGTAATTGTTTATTTTTATCTTGAATATTATTGTATGGCTCTTCGCCGGGTTTTGGTTTATTTAATTCATCAAGAACATCTAATGATTTTTGTTTGGTTGATGGAGCAATATTGGTGAGATTTATTGGCTGATCTGGTCCCATTTGAGCAGAAGGTCCTTGTTGCATTGGAGCTTGTGTTGTTTGTGGATTAAGTTTCATCGCACCAGGCTGATTCAATAAATCTTTATATTTCTGTCTATCTAGTTCTTCTGCTTGTTTTTTATCGGCAACCATTTTTTCATGTTGTTGTTTTAATGGAATTATATTTTTTTCATAAAACTTAACGAATGATTTATGGTATTGATCAAACTTAGACATAAAACTTTTTGCAACACTTATATATATACTTGGTTTGCCTCTTGCTAATGCTGTTGCTAATTTTTTAAATATTGCTAACAAAAATTGTAAAAATCTTTGACTATCGTTGAAAATATTTATTGAGTTAGTTTTTAAGTCTTTTAGGAAAGATATTGAAAATCGCTTTTCTAATTGACGCATGGCCGTCGCGCGTTCATTAGTAAGATTGTGCCACCAATCAGAAAGACCTGCTTGTTTTTTAAACGAAGCCATTACTTCCATATCATTTACGAATGATACTTCATTTAAATTTAATTCTTTATTTGGATCATAACCGAATATGCGTTCTTTTTGTTCATCATCAAACTGATCTAGTAGAACGGAAAAACTATCCATATCTACATTTTTTATGAACTTATCTAGTTCGGCAGCAATATATCTACACTTCTCGTGGAATGAAGACATAGTTGATGCAGCAGAAAGATAGTCTCGGCGATTAACTAATGATTTTGCTGATTTGATTAAATCTTTTGATTGTTCGGAGTAGCCACGGATCTTCTCATCAGTTTTTCGAAGATCATCCATCATTTTTTTAAACTTGGGATTTATGCTTTCTAATAATTTGCTTGTTATATTAGCATGTTCACGAAGTTTATTTAAAAGTCCACGTTCTTGTGCGTTCTTATCCATTTATATCTCCTAGATATAGTTCAATAATATGTGAGATTATTAGGGGATGTAGCTATTTTGCCTGCTGGTGATGGCATGTCCCGAGAACATATTTAGCAAAATTACGATTATTTTGGCGGAGTTGACGGTGGTGAGGTTGTTCCTCCACCGCCTCCAGTCGGTGCTGGAGTTCCGCCAGACGGTGCAGGTGGAGGTAATCCTTCTGTTGGTGGAGGTGGCATTGCTCCGCCTCCTCCACCGCCACCTGATCCCATACCCGGAAGCGGAGGCAATGATGATCCGCCTGCTTCTGCACCTGGTTGTTGCCCAGCCGCATCCGCATAAGGAGATTGACCAGGCAACGCTGCTGGAGCAACTTCTGGTATATCAGACTCCTCATCAAGGGCTCTCAATTCATTCAATGCCATTGATTCCAAGGAAAGAAGCTCTTTCTTTCTCACGGCTTCTTGGATATCCTCTTTCTTCATCTTGCGACGCTCTTCATCATACTCTAATCCTAATGATCGATACAACGTTTGCTGTGATACTCGTTTTTGATCACCAGTTGATAGTGCAACTAATTGCTGAACATAATCCATAGTATCGAATATACTCATATGACTCCACTCTACTGTTGGAGTAATTAGTTTTTTCTCACCATCTTCATATTCGTAAAACTCATTTAATTTTGATATTGGAGCGAATATCTTATTCTTTAACCAAGTGCTCATCATATTACGGAATGCCATATATCTTTGACGGAGAACATCTAATGATACTCCACCATTAGAATAAGTTATATCTCCGCCACCATCCATTAATACTTGTGGAACCATAAGTCCCATGAATATCTCTTTTAGTAATTGAGTTATGTCTCCAGATATATCTATAATAGCAGAATTATATCCGACACGTTCCACCGTCACGGCTTCATGAGTAAATATTTTGAAGTCTTGATCATATTGAGCTTCTGCGAAAGCATTTCTCCATATATCAAGATCTGCTGGTTGTGGCTTATAATCTGCTGACCCTACTTTGATTAATGTAAGTGGATTAATCATATTTTGTGCTTGTGCAAACTTAGCCTCGCGAAGTTGATCGAATAACATTAGTTGTCTAAAACAACTAACTGGAAGACCTGTTCCACGAACCTCGTATGGACTTATTCTTCTTGCTAAGTGTGATATATATAGATTTTCTAATGGTATGTTTTCACCACGTTTAACGTGCTCTATTATAGTTTCATTTACTTGGCTTTTTTGTTCAATATCTGCAGGCTTATTAGAATAAACAAGTCTACGAAGATTATCATCTGGACGCATCATAATAAGTGGCTCACTTGCAATAACTGATTTTTGTACCACCATATAATCCGGATTTTGAATTACAAGTCTGCTCCACACTGCATTATTTTGATCTAACTCTCCATACACGAATGCTTCACCAAGAAGCCAATATTCCTGAGCAACCTGTATACATATATTCATGAGATCAATATCTTCAATCATTGTATTGAAGAAGTTTTCAACCTTACGATTTGGACAACGAATTGTTAATTTAGATATAGGATAGGTAGAATGAAGATTAATGGCATTTTGAACGAATGGAGCTAGGGCGTAAAAAGATCGTAGCCAGCTATTGATTGTTGCGCGGTCGCGGGGGAGATTTAGATTTGAGTTCAACCATAATGGACTATATACGGCTGGTGCTTGCCTGGTTGCCTCACCGCTACCTCCGCGCCAATTAGCACCTGATGACTGACCACTGGACAATACTTGTGCACTCTTTTTTAAATTACCACTTAATGTAGAAACATACGATGCAGGACTTAACTCGCTTTTACCATTACCAGAACCATCTCTGTATAATCCTCGTTCCACCTCTTTTGTTAATTGTTGCTGACGATATTTAGAAACGTTTTTATACATATCATTTGAGGCAATAGGTGGCAACCCTTGTTTTTGTAAAAATTTACCATTATTCGACATTAGTTTCCTTGATATATACTATATCATTAGTCATCAATATATTCAATCTCATTTCATTCTTGGCAGATATGCTACTAATACAGGAGGTTTATCTTTTGCAGGATCACGCATATGTGCTGGATTTTTGATTTTAAATCCCTGGCTAACATAAAATTTATACGCTATATATGCATTAAGTATTGCCATAAAATAATCATTTGGGGTACTACCTTTAATATAGTGTGGTGTTATATCACCAGCGCGACTTATACTTGGTTTTATTTCCATACTACATATATGTTGAATCATCATTGCTATTTGTTCATAGCTTCCCATCGGGATTCTAATATTACCTTTTTTCATTTGCTCATATAAATCTGCAATCCAAAAATCACGTTCAAACGTAATTACTTTTGGGAAAACATCTGAATTAAATTTTATATGCTCATTTACTCTGTTAGAAGCCTGTGATGAAAGAAACTTTTCTCCATACTGAGTTTGAAGAATTTCATTTAGATCATTAGCATACCCTAAATCACATACAGCTAAATTAACGGAATACTTTCTCATTATCTCTTCTATTAGCCCCTTTTTACTGGCAAGATCGTTTCTTTTAAATGCGGTTGCAAACTCTATAGACATTCTTTGTGGTCCAGTCATTGCAATAACAACTGCCGTGCTATAACTTTGACCTTGTGGCTTTACCCTATCTGAATCAACTAATTGCGCTAAATCATTCTTAGCCCCAATATCAATTCCTAAAAATACCGGAAGATCTTCATCTGGTGATATGCTTCCTCTAAATTTTCTACCAGGATCTCCACATAATTCTCTAACCTGATCCATTGTTATTATAGTCGCTTCACCATGGTAAAATTCTCCAAGAATTTGCGTTTGATACGTCTTCTCTGAATTAATTGGATTATTTTCTGGTTTTTCAGATATAATTTTTTCTTTTGTAAATGTTGGAATATATAATTGATTTATATGAAAACCTATATATTTAGATTCCTGTTGATCTTTTAAACCAATCCATTTACCGTTTTCTGTTGCTTCCCTTTTATCTTGTTCAAACCCGCAATGTGTACATCGTACGGTATAACCGTATAGCCATATATCTTCCCAGTCATTAGTTCCCGGTGTATATAATGGAAAATATTTTTTACATTTACCACACCCTAAATGAAAATACTGCTGTGATGATGCATTCCATAAATCCCAGTACGTAGACCCTCTCAGCAACGGTGTACCGAAGTATACTTGAACACCTTCACCTTGTTTACCATATTTTGACTGTGTAAGTATTTTTGATGAATTACCTATTGCAATAGACATCATTTTTTGAACTTCATCATAGAAAATGATATCAGCTGTTTTTCCCATTAAACGATTTCCATCAACTCCAACGCTTTCAATCCATAAATGATTTCCACCAACAAACTGCTTGAATGAAAGAGTATCATTACTTTCTGATGAATTATCTAATAATGAATGCATATATGCTTTTTTCTTTATACCTTTTATTTCATTACCATCATCAATAACAACTGACGATCTAATCATTCCATTTAGTTTTACCTTTGAGTATGAGGCTGCAAGAGCTGATTCAGGGAACGCATGAACCATTCGTATGGGTGGATTTTTCCCATTACCATATAATCCACATCCACAAAAATACATTTCAAGAGCTGCGCACATACTAGTATTATGTGTAGGAATAAAAGATTTAGACGCTAAATATAAATGTGATACTGAGTCAACCATTATGCATTTTGTTGGAACTGTTGGGACTAATTCAACTTTATGTATATAAAAATTATTTTTTAATGAAACAATATGGTGTTCAGTTTCTAATGTGTTTTTTATTTCTTTTGTTGTTTTTACTGATGACTGTTGATTATTAGTATATGTTAGCCACTGATGATCTTCTCCAGCGATCATTTCAGTGCCATCATCGAATGTTAATTTATAACATATATGATCTGTAAAAACCGGTGATACATCTATTACATTACATGTATTACCGTTTTCATCAAAAACTTTATCTCCTATTTGAAGATCCTCCATAGTTTTCCACCCGAACGGTGTAGGTATAGGAGTATCTAGCGCAAGATCTTTCCCAATTTGACGCCCAGCAACTATAACCACAGGCTTACCGTCTTTTTCAACCGCTTTCAATCCAATATATCTGTATATATCTGAAAACGGTTTCCATCCACCTTTTTGTAAATGAAACCTGTCACCATCTATTGTTAGGTATTTTTCAACAAAATGAACTGGATCAAAATCTAATAATTTGTCTTTTATTTTTTCTAATAATAAATCTTCCGACATTCAATCTTTCAATATAAAATATTACTTGCCGCCAGGCATACATATACCAAGTGGATCATCTACAACTGCAACATCTTTACTTAAATCTATTTTTCCTAACTCAAGATTATCATTATCATTTTTAGGAACTGATGCACCAACTTCACCAATTTTATGACTTATATATTGTTTTACTTCTATTGGAACGTCATCTGACTGAGGAAGCTTATCTTTTATAGTCTTTATTTTCAGTAAATCATGTATAACTGCTTCAACCGAAGTTCCTGGGCGATCATCAATATAATTATCTATATATGTTTTTAGAACTGGAATCTCTTTGAATAATTGTATATTGCCGTGTTTTAAATCACTTGCTTGTTTTTTCTGTAAAATATCATACAAGCCTGTGCGTTTTTGTAAATCTTCTACTGCTTCTGCTACTGTTGAATATTTTGACTTATTGCCAAGAATACTATTTATTTGGTCGAATAAGGAGTAGTCTTGTTTTTTTGATTTTGCAGAATCTTTTTCTAGTATAGCAGCATATTCATTAAACCAAGACGGAGTCTTATCTCCGCGATCAAAAGAACTTTCATCGCGTGATATGATTGATGAGTTGCGTGTGAAGTATTTATTTGACATATATTCCTATGCGGGGTATTGAGATCCGAAGTCAAAATTATCTGATGATTTATATTCCATGTGATGATCTGCCGGATATGCACGATCTCTTCGTGGTTGTGCGTACCCCATATTTTCGAGAAGCTCCATCAATTCAGCTTGTTCTCGTTTATCAAGACTCCATTCTTTTACCTGTGCATCAAAAGATCTTTCAATATCATGCCCACCTGATACCATACCATTTATAAGTGTTTTTGCAATTCTTGATATCAAAATAGGAACTGTTATAATAATTCCACCAATACGGTCTTGTTTGGCTTCTTTGACTAATCCGTTTTCGTCAAGGTCTGCTTTTTTGCCTCTATATCCATTATCAAGCTTTTCTACTGCTTCTTCAAGACGATGAATACCATCAAAAATCTCTCTACGAGCTTGTTCAAGTTTAGCTACATCAACTTCGCCATTATAATCATTAGCAATAGCTTTGGAGATTTCGTTATTAATACGCTTCATTGCTGCAATTGTTCGTTCCATACCAGTTGTTTCTTGACCCGTATGACGAGGAAGATTTTGTAGACGATCATGAACCCAAGTTAAAATGTTTTTTGGATCAGGTGATTTCCAAGGATCTTGAACCTCAAGTTCCTCTCCTTGTAAATCATTTTTATCTTTTTTACCTTTTCCCTTACCTTTGCTCTCAACTTCAATTGGGTCTTCCGTTGAAACCTCTAACGGCATATCTGCATCTGAGCCTGGAAGCGGTGGAAGCTTGAATGTAATTTCCATAGCATTATCTGGTTGATGAAGTTCAACAACATCTTCCATTGAAGGCTTTTCTTCGTATAAAACGACCTCATCTTCGTCTCCGAAGTTCTCAAAATCGTTTGCATCTAAGAATTGGGCTTGTTTATATAATGACATTATTTACCTCAAAATGGGGATATACCGTATGCTAAATTATTCATAGTGCTGTATTTTTAACAAAATTATTGAAAAATAACGATCTCAATTTTATTCGTTCTTCTATTGTATTACTTGCCGATTGGTAGATATTATTCCAAGGATTAACGAATGTATCTGTGTTATCACCTAATGTAGCATCGTAATAACCACCAGTGAATGCATTCATACCTTCAAAACCAGTCATACTACTATATTGTGATGGTGAAAATTGTGCTGGGGTGAAGGTTGGATTTTTCTTTTCTTGCATAAGTTTTCGTAATAGTTTCAAGCGTTTGAGCCTTTTATCTTTTCTATTATCAAACTCTTTAAATTCAGGAAACTCTTTTCCATCTTTTCCATGATTTTCCATTCTATCTAAATCTTGCGGCTTTTCCATTGTGGATTCGCCCAATGGAATATATTGATTATATGGTAATGACTCATCTCCTCGGTGGAAGTATGGACTACCCTCGAACCCAAACTCACTTTCGTATGGTTCGTTGTAGGAATATTTTTGGAGGAGTTGTTGAAGTCGGTTCATTTTATTTTTAGATTTTTTTAAATTTTTGTTGTTTTAATTCTTCTTTTCGTTTTCTTTTATATTCTTTTTCTCGTTCTTCAAGTCTTTTAGCATTTTCTATATTATCTGGATATTTAAGATCTTTTGTTTTTAATTTACCACTTGCCCATTCATCATATTCTTTTCGTTTTTCCCTAATATCTTCTACCCAAGCATCTGCTTTTTCTTGTTCTCTTTTTAAGATATCATCTATATCATCACGAAGATTTTCGTTTTGTCGCATCATATCACCGGCAATCCCTTGTCTTTCTGGATTAAGTAATAATTCTCTTGCTGCATTTAATTCTACACTTTTTATTTTTGCCTCTGGTGAAGGATTAATATCTGGATGATATTGACGCATCTGTCTTTTATATGCTTTATTTATTTCATCTTTTGATGAACTTTGGGGGACACCAATAATGGCATATGCCTGCTCTAATGTCATTGAAGCAATTTTACAAAATAATTTAGCATCTTCCAATAATTTAGAATATTTCATTTTAGTTTCATATCCTTTAATTTTTGTAATATTTTTTTACGCTTTTTCATTCGTTTCTTACGAAAATCTGCTACGCTATCATATTTATCAAGGTTCATATATAAACCTTCACCATAATCATAGTTGCGTTTTAATTGCGATGATTTTACTACCGAAGTTCTTTTTGCATAATATGGTTGTAGCTCTTCCGTTATAGGAATAGCATCCCATAAATTAGTTGCATTAATAACCGCTACCGCCCGTTCAGGATTTTTCTTCATAGCCTTATCAAGATTCTTTTTTAGATACCCATCAGGTGATAGTCTAACCATATCTTTGTTTTTAGATATCCATTTTATAATTTCTGGATCTACATCGAAGTCAAGTTTTGCTGATAGATATACTACGCGAATAATACGATTAGTATTATATCTGAATGTCGTATCTGGATCAAGACAAGTTCTTATAATTTTATTTTTTATATCTTTAATACCTTGATGGGTAGGATCTTTGATTTTTTTCAAATCTAATGTCATTAGTAATGTATTACAATAAAAATCTCTTGAAAACATCTCTCGATCTAAATCAGTAGGATTTTTAATACCAAGTTGATGCAGGTGAAGATTTATTTTTGGTATAATAAAATTGCTGCTAAAATCTAATTTAAACTGATTACCTGGAAACACAACAGAAGTATGCCCATCATCTGCCTTCTTTACTTCTATATTATAATGTTTCTTTAATTCAATATTAACTTCTGTTGCCAAGTTATGAATTAATTTATTACCAGTAGTTAAATCAAGATCATTCAGCTCATCAGGTTTCAAAAGATTGAGCATCTTATCGCGTGGAGTTCCTCCAACAATAAAACAATTTGGAATGCCGTTAGCATCACCGACTTTTTTGATTAGACTTAAAAGGTCGCGAAGTTTCATTCACTTCCTTTATACCGTTGGTGCCGCTGCTGGTTTAGGTGCTGGCGCTGGAGCCGCTGCTTCTGGTGCAGGAGATTCAACTTCAATTGGTTGCGCTGCCAATTCTTGTGGAGCTCCTTCAACTGCTCCTTCTGGCTTAGTTGCTTTTTCCATATCTGATTGATCGGCAAGTTGTTTCTTAACGTCTTTGCGTTGTTTTTCTTTTTGCTCTTGTTGTTGAAGATTAGATTTAACTGCCTCAGCATTAGGTGGAGTTTTTTGATTATTACCTTCAAGATCAAGTTCTGGTGATTTAACTGATCCTCTTAATTTAGACAATATCTCATCGATACGAACAAGCGCGTATTGCCCGCTATCAAGGCTTTTATTAATACTTTCACCGAGTTGAGGGAAGTATTGTGCAAGCCCAAGTCTTGACAACATAAGATCGCATACTGCTAATTGTCGTGGTATTTCTCTGGTTCTAAATACATTATTAACTTGTTCAAGTTTGTTTATAACATCTTGAACTGTTAGATTAGCAAAAGCACTATCTAATATAGCATCAAAATCTGTTTTAGTATTTTCAACACTTGGTGGTTGATTTACATTTTCGGGAGTTATACCTGGAGCAACATTTTTACCTGGTTTTTCTGTTTCAGAATCATCAGTTGGTTTTTTTTGTGCAGGCGGAGAATCTCGTACAACATCTGGTTGATGAACGGCTTGTGCTTCAACAACAAGATCATCTTTACCTTCTGGCACAATCTCATGATCCATAAATACATCATTATCAATTTCTACTTCATTTGAATCATCTACTTGTGCTTTATCAGCTGCCTCTTCCTCATCAACTGTATCAGTAATACCGGAGTCTTCTAAATTATCAATAAATTTACCAACCGCACTGTCCTCTGTGATAGTTTTTTGTTCAGGAGCACCGCCTGGTAATGGCTGCATAACATCAGGAGTGTTGTTGCCAAGACTACCGCCACCTTGTGGCTGACTACCACCAGCAGGTATATCTCCAAGATTTATACTCATATCACCAGGAGTTTGCTGAGCAAGCTTTACCATAAAAGAACTTGCACCATTATAGCCTTCACGGCTAAGTATATTTGCCTGTCTGACAATTAAATCTACAACGGTTTGTAATGATGCTGTTGATACTTTATTTACTATCTGGATTTGTTTTTTCAACTCAAAAATAGCAGTAAGAAGTCTTTCAAAATCAGCTCCGGCAAACATATGACCTTGTTGCGAGCTTAAAAGCTTTTCAGCAGAATTAAGCCTACCAAGTATTTTTCTTCGTAAATCTTCAACCGATTGTCGTTTTTCTTCTTCGCTTTTTTGTTTGGCAGCGGCATTTGCTGCTTCTTGTGGAGCGTTTGATATATTTTCGTTTATAGTACGAATTGGACTTGGTGGCACCATTTTTGGATTAGGAAGAAAATAATTAGTATCTTCATTTACATAGTAAGCATTTTGAGCTTTTTTGTATTTTTTATGATCACCAGATTCATAATACTTCATCCAATTTAGAAAATCATTTTTTTCCATAGGTTCCCAACCAGCAGTTATCATAGCAACAGCTTCGTTTTTTGAAGCACCAAGGTGTGTTCTAATATAGATATCCTTCATAGCCACCATCCATCTATTTAGATTATAGACTGGCTGAACAGGCTGAGAATCAGAAAAATTTGGAAACGCGTGCTTCATAGCTATATGTTGAATAATGGCTATTATTCTAACTTTTCACTGATAGTTTCACTTAACATTGTTGCCTCTTTTAATCTTGTTTCAACCGGTAATTGCGGATGAGATGAGGACTTTATTTTTTTAATTTCTTCGTTATACATATCTATAAAAATAAGGGATGTATCATAATCTAATTTTGTAAGTATTTCTTTAATTATATTAAAGATGACATTTATATGATCATCAACCACCTGTATATTTATATTATTTTGTATATTTATTTGATCGGGAGAACCATTAAGTATGGAGTCATATTTTTCGAGTATGCCGGCAAGTGTTGAGAACCATTCAAGAAGAGTTCTGTCCGAACGGAAGTTTTCAGGATCACTTTGAATAATATCAAACATTTGTGATATACGTGTTTCAGCATTTACAACTAGCTTTTTTACTATTAGTTTAATATCGACCTCGCTATCAGTATATTTTTCCAATGCTTTATGATATGCGGGTGTCCCTTGAAGCTCTATTTGCATTTGCTCTGATGCAGTTATATTAGATTTAGTTTTATCTAAATCCTGTCTCATAATGGTATAAAAATCAAGATACTCATCTTTAAATGATGTTATATACTTTTCTGAAAAAATAAACTTTTTCTCGGTTAATGGGTTATATTTAGCTTTTAACCATTCAGATATATCAGATGATGGTGTTCCAGCGAGTAATTTACTTACTATCTCTTCTCGATCTGGATGATCTAAAAATCTTTTAGCTATATTTTCTTTATTTTTTACCATTATAACTTACTAATATATCAACAAAAAATTATTCTTGTCCTAATCTTTGATTTCTTGTATCGAATACAGTGTGTGCATTTTCGTGTTGCATAACTTTAGTTTGTTCTGATACCGAACCGCCACTCACACGATCTCCATCTAATGTAGTAAATCCAGTATCATAATCATATACTTTATGATCCATACAGCATTGCCATCTGTGCTCGCCCACACGAGCCAACTGTGCCCCTGCATGATCTGGACATGTTCTCGTACTTAACGGGGCTTCCAAAACACGATACTTCTTATAAGTCGGACTCTTCTCAATATCTTTAATCGAATCTGAAACTTTATTCATTTCGTCTTGTTTTACTTTTGGATCCTTATACTTTTTTTTTAGTTGTTCAATTCTATCATCTTCCATTTGTTTTGCGGCAGCCACTGCGTTTTTGGGAGCAGCGAAGGTCAATAGTATTTCATCAAGAACGCTTGCTTGTTTCATAAGTAATTCATCACCACTTTCATCAAAAGCCGCGGCGACGGCAGCTAGTTCATCAAGTTTTTCTGATGTTATATCGGTTTCTGGTTCAACCTTACTAACTTCTTCGGCACCTTCTTTTATTGCATCTGCTGCTTTTACTAACGAACTAGCAACAACACTAAGACAATTTTCATCATGTTCAGCATTTACCAAAAGATCGTTTTCTGAACTTTCAAGCCAGCTAGCAACCAATAATAGTTTTTCCGATAGTTTCATTTGTTTCCTCTAAAAGAATATTTTTGAGTTTTGTAAATATGCGCCTTCATATGTATCATCCATTCCACGACGATAGTTAGGATGGCAATCTCCGTTCTTATCCTGATAGACTTTATGCAACGGAAGTCCTGTATGCCCGCATTGTTCATGTTTACTTGAAGCATTCTTTACTACCATTTTACAAGTAGTTTTTTGATCTGCAACTTTATTTATGCCTAATCCATTTGTATATTCTGTGAATGCTGTTTGATATGCCTTATCATCACCTGCTTCTGATAGCACATTTAATGCGTCTTCTGCTTTATCTAGATTACTTTCTGATACTGCTTCACGAACAATCTGTACGAGCTCGCTTGCTTTTAATCCATACAACGCAGAAGCAACTGCTGCTGTTTTGTAATCTTTTGCTTCTTTTTTGTTTATTGAATTAATTCCATCTTTTGAAAAAGACTCGACCATTCCTGCTACGATCATAATATTAGGTTGAACAACCTTATTATCTTCTATACTAACTGGAACACGGAAAGCTAATCGACCACTATTTACTGATACTGCATATGTTATTGATTTTTCATCACTACTAAATACTGATATTTGATGGCTTTTTAGCCCGAAACTATTTAATTTATTAGATATAACTTTTCTTCCGTTATCTACTTTATCTTTGCCAATTGAGAAGTTTGCAACACCAACCGCTGAATCAAAAGCTTTGGCGAATGATTCCATATCTTTATCTTGATATTTTGGTGTATTTACAACTAAGTTTTTATTTTCTACTTCGGCATTTTGATATAAAATATTATTTGTAAAATAATCTGATTTTGTATCTTTTTCTGAATTTAATTTTATCAATGCCATATCGACGCTGCTAATTTTTTCGATATCATTTTCTTTTGTATTTTTAACTGCTTGAAGAACTAATTTATCCGAAACAGCTAGTTTTTTACCAGCATTCGTTGCTATGTATGTTTCTAAATTCGATTTAGAAAAATCTTCTGGCCCAGTATTTCCTACGAAAACTGTTGGGAGTAATGCTTTTCCTGCTACTATTTCTATTGGAATCAATACTGATGTCATTCCTTTTGGTGTTTCAAAAGATGCTTGACATATAATAAAACTATTATCACCATTCACAACATTAATTTTGGAAGCTAACTTTACACTTGCACACGCGCGTGTACACACGGATTCGGCTACTTTTACTGATGCTTCTGTATTACCACGAACGGTATTACCAAAAATACTATCTAATGCATTAGCCAATGTTGGATCAACTACTTTTTCAAAAGCCTCTTTTACTAAGGAAAGATTTTCTATATTATCTCTATTATATGTTTTTGGAGTTGCTAGTTTTTCTACCTGTCCTAATTCACCTGAGAATACTTCTGCAAACTTTGTATTTCTTGAATACAATCTTTTATATAAATCTTTTACTTCTGCTTTTGTAATAAATAATTTTTTACCACCAGTCATTCTTGCTACTACATTTGCCATTACTCCGATTGTCTGATCTTCTGGATATGCTTCAGATGCTTGAGATAGCTTTTCTGCGAAAGATGATAGAAGTATTTTTTCATTATCATCTATTGTTTTCGATAGCGAAGAAGCAATATTTTTGATCTGATTGAAGTCCATTTGTTTGCCTGTTATTGAAGTATCTCTGGGAATGATTGTAGAATACTTTGTTCTGTATTACCATCTAATGTCGATATGAGAGCTTTTACGAATGCCTTATCTGTTGCTAATTTTTCAGGTAGGAAACGCTTGACTGTCGAAAGATCTTCTGTTGATAGCCCTAAGTCAGTTGCAGAAAACTTAGCCAGAGGTGTTCCACAATAATATAAATGAATATATCCGGCTTGTGATACAAGTACATCCCAAGTTTTATCTTTGGACGCTTTTTTAGTTTCACCAGCTTCTTCTGAATAACGAGCAACTATAAATTGTCCATCATCTGCACTCTGAATTTGCCATAACTCTTCTGGATCTACAGAATCTTTAAATCGTACCACATCAAACGCCACCTTCTCTAATCTATGTTTTACCTCATCTAGACGATAGGTTTTATTACTAACGGTTTTATGAAAGTTATTATAATCAATAGAAAAATTAGCCATTTTTGTGGTTTCCTTAAAAGGTATACTAAAATAATAGTGGATTATTAGTGGATTATACCAAAAATTGTATTATTTAGTCCAAGTCTCTTCACGTAGATCAGATATCTGTTGTAATATTAATTTGATTTTTTCATCTTCTAATGCTAATTTACGTATTCTCCTGAGAGATCCGCCATACACAATCTTAGTTTTTTTATTATTCTCATCTCTTTTACTATAATCAACATTGCCATGCAGCGATTTAGTTATAGAGCTTTGATTAACCCCAAGGATCTTAGCTGCTTCTTGTTGAGTCAATTTCTGAAGACTAACTAATTCTATAACTTGTTTTTGTCTTGGCGTTAGATTATCATTCACAAGTCTCCAAAACTCAATACGTAATTGTTCTTCAAGCTCAGCTACTGCTTCATTATATTCATGTGGATTTAAGCGTTTATATATACTGGCATCTTCATGGAATGCCTCTAATGTTTCCATAGCAACCAACACCTCTCCGAATAAATGCTGGTAAGCATTACTTCTATTCGCTCGTTTTTCACTCATGTTTTGTCTCCAAAATAAAAAAGATGATTAATCAATTTGACTAACCATCTAATATATATCATGAATTATGTATTATACTATTTTTATTTTAAAGAGCCAACTCTAAATCCTTTAAGTCATTTTCCATAAAAAACTGATCTAAATCATTAAATCCATCTGGTAAATGCGCTTTTCTAAAATTCGCATACCTACCGTAATTTTGTATAATTTTATTTGCACCGGTTTGCCCAGCATCATCATTATCAAGTAGTAAAATTATATTATTTGTATATCTCATCAATAATGCTACTTGTTCGAATGCCATTCCTGATGACCCCAACGCAACAATATGCTCCAATCCTTTATCTGATGATTGAATCACATCTATCTGACCTTCGCATAGGATGGCTAGATTATTTTTTATAATTGATTTTTTAGCAAAATTTAATCCGAATAGATTAGATCTTTTCGCGAAGTGTGTATTTTTATATTTTGATATGCTTTTATTTTTTCTTTCATTATCAGAAAGAATACTACGACCAACAATACCAATGATACGACCATATACATCTCTATATGGCATAATCAGATTGTAATCAGACATAGTACTACAACGATATTTTTCACCATTATAAATCTTATCGTATATTAAATCACAAGACTTTAATACCTCATCTCCAACTAATGATGATAGAACTTCAAGATTTTTGTTATCTGGAAAATATCCGAATTGAAACTTTTCGATAGCACGCTCAGAGAGACGACTATGAATATAGTCTGCTGTTTCTTTAGCTTGTGGAAAAGAATGTAAAAGATTAGTGCAACAATTTATAATTGAATCGAATGCTGTCATTTTAATAATAATAATTTATTTACTAATTCTAAATACTGTGGATATAATTTTTCAACTTCAACTACTAATTTGGCACATATTTCTATATCTTCATTTCGAATAAAATGAATTAGCATTTCTTTTTGTTCATCTTCTGAGTAATCGCTGAAGACTCTACCATTGCTCATAGATCTTGATGACCGCCACTTTTAATAATTGTTCTAACTTGGTTTTCATATATTTTAGATACGTTTAGCGGGCTTCCACAACCAACACACACGAGCTTATCCGTATCAGATATTTTTGGCAAGGCTTCAACTTTACATTTTACACAACGAACACTGAACGCTACTTTGGCAGCTTTCCTAACTTGACCTTGACTCTTCATTAAATTTTTTGTAAAAATTGGAATGTTAGCTATTGGCGCATCACACTCTGAGCAATGAACCTCCATTGTTAATGGATTTAAATAGGGCTCGTTGTCTTTCCTACATCCTTTTGTCGTGCAATTTGTTCTGAATGCCATTTGTTATTTTCCTTCTTGTTTTAGAAACTCTATCAACTTATCAACATTACCGTAATCAATATTCAATATAACACGCTGATTTCCATTAGCATGTTTTACACCGCAACCATTAATTATCACTTCATCTTTGTTTTTCGATTTGGATGGAATATTTATGGATCGTGTATCATAAATAGTTTTTACATCTACGCTGCATCCTGTCAGTGCATCAACTAACGGTATTTGTAAATTATATACAACGTTGGCTCCATCTAATTTTAGATCTGCATCTGGTTCAACGGATACATTTAACAAAACATCAGAATACATATCGCCGAACGGACCAGAACCAATAAAATTACCAGCCCCTTGTACTCTAAGTGTTGTTGAGTTGCCAGGTGGAATGTTTATTTTTGCATTAACATCTACTTCTAATACACCTTTAGATTTACACTTAAGACAATCCTTAAATTTTATATCTCTGCCATGACATTTATTACAACCACTTGTGAAGTGCATATTGCCCTGTTGTTGTACGACCCTACCAAAACCATTACAAGATTTACAACCATTGGTGATTGCTTCTTTACCTTTACCATCACAATCATCGCATTTTACTGTCTTTTTATATGCTATCTCTTTTTCAGCTCCAAGAACACTTTCTTTAAAAGATATTTTTGTATCTATCTTTATTGGGGATATATTTGTGTCAGATTGGTTAGATCGTCCAAACCCAGCATTGAAAATATCATTTAAATTAATATTAAACCCTCCGCCACCGAATGGGCTACGTGATGGCGGATTATATTTTTCAGGATTTTTACGATAGTCAGTTATAAGCTGATACGCTTCATTGATTTTTTTAAATTTATCTGTATCCGTTTTATACACATCCGGATGAAACTGTTTCGCTAATTTTTTATATGTAGATTTTAAATCTACATCAGATATACTATCTTTAACTTCCAATGTATTATACGCTTCTTGAATATTCATATCCTATAATTTCCTTATATTCTTGCTGAATTAGTTTTCGTTCTTTTTTTATTTTTGATAGACGTTTTTTAGGAAGCGCCATATTAATTGGCTTCAATAATTTTGCCTCTAAATCTTTAATATGTTTGATTGTATATAGTGCAACCGCACACGAGTCGGCGGCATCAAAACTTTCTTCGGCAATTTTTTTACCGTCCATTACATATGGAAACTTAATTCCTAAAATCTTTTCAATCAACTCTGGGATTTGTTCCTTTTTTGGAAGAACCTCGTCTAATTTAATTCCATGACGAATCGCCATCACGTTGCACATGGCTGGTGAGTGCCCAAGGTAATTGTAGCAAATGAGCCCTATACTTGTATTTATGCGCGCAAGCGCAATAATTGTCTTCGCACCACTGCGACCTTTCATGAACTGAATAATCTCTTCTATACCTATAATGTTTGGTTTATACTTATTTAGTATATCAATAATCATATTTTGAGCTTCAACTATACGCTGAAAACGATTTCCCTTCTGGGGTGGTTTGATGAATGAGCACAAAACTAATTTAGGATTATTTAATCGATCATCTGTTTCAATAATGGAATACCCGACCGTTTTAGTACTACAATCTATACCAAGAATTGTTTGCATAATTAGTATATATCGCCGCATTGATTAAACATAAAAGAAAAGCCGAGAAACGCTAATCTCTCGGCTTTATCATTTTTTTATTTATATTTTATTTATGCTGATTTTTTCTTAGAATCGTAATCACGAAAGAAGTTATCTTGACTTTCATCTTCTTCGCTATCATCTGAATTATTTGATGAATTAGAAGATCCACCAGTATTCCCGCCAACCTCTTCTGCTATTTTAGCAAGACGAGCTTGAACTTGTTCATATGTTGGTGCTGCTGTTCTACGAAGCAGTACCTCTGTTCCATTTTCTGCTTGAATAGCGACATCAGAAGCAGATAGTGGTTTCTTAGGTTTACCAATAACCGAATATCTTTGTGCTCCTGCGGCAGGCGTATTGATTATTGAAACATCGTATGCTATTGGATCACCCCAATCAGCATCATCATTTAAAGTTTTAACTCCTTTAAATATAGCTGCACTAACATCGAGGATTTTATACATATTAGTTTCACGATCAATAACACCAAGTAGCCAACGTCGTTTAGCATTGTCTCCTTGTTCGCATAATGGACATCCTGTTTCTTTTGTTTTTGAACAATTAACACGATAGCCATACTTTCTACCGCCTTCAATATTATAAGTATGTTGTGCATACTGATGCGGAAGAGTAAGTATTCTAACTACATTAGAACCTTCTTTTAATCGTAGCCATTCGTCCTTCTTTACGTTGCCTTTATTTGGATCGAATAGTACTGTGTCTGACCAAGTTACTTCACCATTATTATTTGCTGTTGCCATTTTATTTTCCTTTTATCTATTTAATCTAACTATTAGATTTACTGTTTGTTTTTACCGAATATAGCCTCTTTTGGAGGAACTATTTTCTCTATTAATATGTTAATTTATTACCAGATTTAACCCTGAATAAAACGAACATAACGTGTACGTGAATGATCGGTTGTGCGACCGAATTTAACGCTAACGCCTGCGTTGCGAATTGATGGAACCGCAACGTTTAGAACACGACGAAGATAGCTTGGTGAACGAATACCGGTGCGGATTTTGCCGCTTAGGTCTGTCATTGTTCCTACCCATTGACCGTTCTTAGCTGTATCAAGAAGACTGATTACTTGTTCTTTTATGCTTTGAACTATTGTACGATCAACGTTTGGTCGTGTTATGGTGCTTGATTTACGAACTGTTCGTGTTGTTTTTGATGTCTTGCTCATTTTGATTTCTCCTGTTTTGTTTTCTGTTTTTGTTTATTTGATTGTTTATTAAGGTAAGTTTTTATTTGGTTTTATGTCTATAAATTAGGCTTTGAATACTACATATTTTAGCCCAAGGAAACTCTATTTCTATAAATTCTGCCGTATCTGTTTCTTTTATTATTTGATCGTATGACGACCTAATATCTTTTTCTGGTTTATTGGAAAAAAATCCAACGAACTTAGCAGAACTAGACGAGTTATCATCACGCTTTACTGCTATAAAATATGAGTCTACTTCTTTTGCTTTACCAGTATTTATTATAACCAAGTATGTTGGTGTTGTTCGTGCTGGAAGCTTGAAGTTTTCCAGAAGTTTTGCTGGTTGAATCACTACATCATCTGGCATGTTAGACCGCTACTTTCTTTGATTTTTTTTCTGTTTTCATTTCGACAACATTTGCTGAATCTGGTTTTCTATTGAATTTTGAATCTCTTGCTATTTCAATCTTATCTGATATTTCTTGACATAGCGCAGGATTTTCTAAAAGAGCTTCACAAAACTTTGGAAAACCTACCCATTTATAATCTCCATATTGATGTGATACTGATGTAGGCTTCTCAACAACATTGTAATCTAATGCAAGTTTAGCAATTTCTTCATGCTTATCTACTACACCCTTAGAAAAATCCACTTTGAATTCGCATTGTCTTGGTGTAATTCCAAACTTGCTTTTTTCAACTTTTGCTCTTATCATGTGTCCAATTTTTTGATCTTTTTCATTTAAAATTTGGGCATCTTTTCTTTGTATCGCTTCAAAATACACATTACAAGATAGAAAATGTCCGTATGTATTACCACCAGAGAACGTATGGTCTGGTCCATACGGATCCATTCCATCTCTTTTGTGATTAATAATTATAAAAGGAAGATTAGCCTTTTTAACTTCTAACGATAGTTTTTTCATTGTTGTTGAAAGAAACCTGGCAAGCAATGACATATTCATTTTACCAACTGCTGAAACATCTTCACCCGGTGGTATAATTGCTCCAAGCGAATCCAATACAACCAAGTTAAAATCGAATGTTTTATCCGCAACCTTATCTAAAAATCCTTCTTTTGATTTACCAACTAAAATATGCTTGCTATCCTCTTTTGGAGTCCCTAGTAATGTTTCAAATAGTCTTCGACCATTGACTGCGGAATCCCCATCCACAATTAGAACACGCGATATATCTATTCCAAGTGTTTGAGCCCATATAGAGCTAAATGTTCCTTCGGCATCTATAAATAATTGCTTAGATTCTGTATTTAACTTTTGAGCTTCTAAAATTGCAAGCATAGACATTAATGTTTTACCACTGTGTGGTGGCCCGTATAATTGAATTATTCTTCCAAATGGAAGACCACCAGACGACAATGCATCATCAAGACCGGGACTTCCAGTTTTTACAACTGGAACCTTAGACCCAAATTGATCTGCAAATCTAAAATCTAACTCTTCATCTGCTTCCGCAAATGATTTAAAAAATGATTCTAATTTATTATCCATTTTATTCCTTTTTATTATTTCCATCCTATCATATCATTATTATTCGATGACGAAACTATTCCTTTACGCATACCAATCCCAACGTCTTTATAATAATGATGAGCCTTGATCAGTATTTCATACTTTCTCTCTAAAAATGTTTTACTTCCTTTTGCTTTTGCAAGCAAAATATTTAATTTTTCAACGTCTTCCGATGACTCGCCAGCTTGCTTTTTCATATCAGCAGTAGTTTTCCCATCTGCTGCTTTATATTCAAGTGCTACTTTATTCTTTATTGAATTGGCTTTCGTCTCCAAAAATGAAACTGTTTTGACTAACTTTGCGATATAACCGATTAATATATCGGCTCCATATAATGTTTTTTGTTGTAAAAATTCGGCGTGTGCTATATCGATAGCATTCTCTGATGCTAAAACCGATAGCACATGTTGTATTTCTGTAAGATCGAAGTCAGAGAAGTTGTCATCGAAGCTTTCACCTATGACTTGACCAAGTGTGATTTTTTCTTTCATCTTCCTAATTTACTTACTGTCAGATTTATCCGCAACAACTTTATTTTTAATTTATTTTTTAAGGTCTGACTTTATTTCTTCGAATAATTTGTCGGCTTGTAATTTAATATTAGCGCATAGATCATCAACTTGTTTCTGCATGAGCCTTAACTGTTGATTTTGCATTATAGAACATATAAATAAAAATACTTCCATTGAAGTCTGTCTAGTTGACGGTGGCTTAATATATGTTATATATCCATTATTATCTGAAACAATAAGATCCTGAAACAAGTCTGATCCCTTCATTGAAGGCGGACGATCATATGAAGCACAAATATCTTTATACATTTGATACTCATCATCTGTTAAAAGAACCATTTGATTTGCAATTACTCGTTTTTGCATTTATCCTCTTCGAAGACTTTTTAATTTTTGTATGTGAGCATCATGTCTAGCGCTTTCTTTTGGATCAACATGCATACCGTCGCCAAAAAGATTTGCCATTTGATTTACTTCACTTCTATCTAACCCTTCACCGGCTTCTGATGCGAGATCTATTTTATTTCCTTCATCATCAGTTCCTACGAATTCTTTCGGATCGGCAAGACCAGAACCAGTACGACCCTTGATTATATCAATTGCTCGTTTTGGGCTCAATTTATTTGAGCCAACACCGTCTTCATCATTACCATCTTCACCAGCCCTGCGAACATTTACACCTTTGCCTCTACCCTGCCGCTCTTCGTCTCTAACCGTTGCAGGAAGTTCGTCCTTATTAATTACAATTTCATTTTCTTTTACCTTATGTAATTGAAAATTAGTCATAAGCCAATCTTCGATCTGTTCCATATGATCTTTTGCTTTATTGAGAACGGTTTCCAGATCATTTATAATGAGTTTTACTTCTGGATCAACTATTGCGTTTCCGCACAATGGACAAGAATTGATTGATATTGCATGAGCAAACTTAGCTGGAACATCTTCACTACAAGAATTACATTTCATTGTTATACTTTCTTAGATTTTGATTTACTGGCTTTCTTAGTTTTCTTTGGTGATTTGGTTTTGGTAGTTTTTGATTTTTGTTTATTTAATAGTTTAAGTTTACTAGTATTTGGTGTTAGTGTTGATTGTTTGTGTTTTATTTTAAACCTTGCTAATGTGTCTTCTTGTTTTTGTTTATTTGCTAATTCACTTATCTTTTCATCTCCTAGAATTGTTTCTAATTCTCTAACTACAAAATTTGATGGTTCCTTTACCATTACTTGCCCAAAATCATAGTTTTTAACTATATCAAATGCTTTATACAGATCTTCATCTGTAATAAGTTTATTGATTTTTGCATTTGCCAAAAGAACTTCAGGAATATCTTTATTCTTAAAAAACTCTTCATCATCAACGTTTTCAAGAACATCTAATGGAAGATCGATGCCATACCCACCGTTATCTGCTCTGGCTGACACTGCCTGTAAAACTTCTCTATTTTCATAATTAGATATTTTATCATTTAATTCAAGCAACCACTTATTATATTGGGTAAGTTTTTCACTTAAATCAGATACAATACTTTTTATTTCAGTAAAATCATTTTGCTCTAAGTCTTTAGAGGTATCAATTAGACTATTCATTGACTGGGCTGTTTCATTGGGATCGTAATTTACTTTGGAAAAATCTATTTTGCCGGATTTTATAGCATCTTTGATTTTATTTAAACTTAAATCAATATCACCTAATTGATTTTTAATTTCATTAGTATTATCTGTAATTTTTTCCTGAAACTTTTCAGATACATTAACTACATCATCGTCAGATACGTTTAATTCTTCGGCTGGCTGTCTATAAAAAGATGCTTTATTTCCAATAATACAATCAGGATTATCACTAATACAATCTTCTAATTCTGACACCATTGCTGGTGTATGTTGCGTTGTTTTTACCTGTAGACCTTTACGCCGTGATGACTCATCAAAAATAAAATCATCATCTAAATCATCATTAATAAAACTTTTTACAACACTAACTACATTTTTTATAAACTTAATCATTGTATCCTTTTAGTTATCATTTTCTTCATCATCTAAATCAATTAACCCGTCTGAATATAAATCATCTTCAAGATCGCTTATCATATCATTAACATCATTCACATCTTCTTTTTTATCTACTATATCGGTCTTCAAAACTTTTTTGACAACTTTTTTTGCTTTTAGATTTTTAGGCGCTATTGGCGGGGCGCAATATTCATGAAGATTTTCTAACACAATACCAATTTCATCTCCATAATAATTCACTGAACCTGAAAAATGTATTGCAATTCCTTCCTCAAACTTATATCTACCACCACTAAGATATCGCATACGATCTTTTACCTCTTTCCAGCCATCGGGGAATATTGTAAGACTTAATTGTTCTCCGGTTTCATCTTCAACTGTAATCTTAGCCATATCCTGACCTAAATATTTGGATCCCTCTTTTTTTACTTTTAACATAAAAATATCTTTAACTTCTGCTTTTACTGATCCAACTTTTGTTTTATTCTCTAATTTCTTGATTTCATTTGCTTTTGTTGATTTTCCATCAAAAAATCCAATGTATGCCTTATCTTTACCGCATATGAATGCTTCGCCCATGCATTGAACTTCAAGTGCGTATAGTTCTGACAACGACCAGTCTTTTTCTACAGGCCAAGAATATTCAAAATGCTCTATTTTAGGATCGTGTTTTTTTAGCCAGACTTGCAGTTTCTTTTTATAATCTTGACAATATAAAAATACTAAATGTCTAGGTATACCAAAACTATCTAAACAACCACTAACTGCTAACGCCTGAATAGTATTAGATCTCATTTTAGAAAAATCTGATCTAAGCATAAAATCATCAAAACTTATGAACGGTCGCTTCACCATAATATCTTTTATGGCATCATCACCAACATTTTTTAATGCTTCAAAACCAGTCAATAACGATCCGTCCTTTTGTATCTGATATGTAATATTGGATTTATTTATATCTGGCTTATCTATTCTAATACCAGACTTTCTAATCTCTTGTTTTATCTTTTCTATATTTTTCTTTGCAACCTTTGCATTTGTAGAACGAACCTCATACATTAAGTTAGCAAGAAGGAACTCTGTTGGAAAATGTGCTTTTAGATATGCTGTGTGAAAAGATATCATTGAATACAGAACCGCGTGAGAACAATTAAAACTATATTTACCAAACGGTTCAATAATTTCATGCCATATTTTTATAGCAATCTTATTTGGTATTTTGTTCTTTCCGGCGCCGGCAATAAACTCTTGTCTCCACTTTTCCGCCTTTTCTGGGTTTTTACCTTTTTCTTTTGTTAATTTTCTCAACTTATCTGCTTCATCAAGCTCCCAACCGGCAACATCCTTAGCAAGGATCAGCAAACTTTCATCATATAGAGGAAACCCATATGTATGTTTTAATGCATTTTCAAGACTTGGATGCAATAACTTTTTTTCATTTTTACCTTCTCTTACTTTAATAAAATCCTCTCTAATCTCTTTCGATGCGGGGCGAGCAAGCGTAGTTATGATCGCAAGATCATCTATACTTTTTGGTTTTATTTTTTTACATAAATCTATAGTTCCAGCTGATGTTCCGAATTGGAACACCCCGAATGTATTACCTGATGTAATTAAATCATATGTTTTTTTATCATATGCTTCGTAATCTATTTTAGGAACTTGTTTTCCACTTTGTTTTATTAGATCGTTAGTTTTTTCTATAATATCTAATGTTTCTAGACCAAGAATATCTATTTTTACTATGCCTGCTTCTTCTGCTCTATCTTTATCTAATTGAATTGATATCGTGCCATCTTTATCTATTCTCGTTGGAATAACTTGTGATATCGGTCTATTTGATATAACTATGCCAGAAGCATGAACCCCGTTAGCTCGAGGTTTTTCACATATAGTTTTATATTCATCTATTTGAGAATATTTTTTAATATATTCAGAAAGAACCGGTGCATGTTTTATAGCGTCTTTCCAATATCTTATTGGAACATTATCAATCTTATCAGGAATAATAGCAGATATATCTGCTCCGAGTTTAACCGCAGCCTTACGATCTCCACCTAATTCTAATGATCTGCATAAATCTTTTACATATACCTTTGGTGTTATATAAATAAAATTATTTACCTGAGCAAACTTATCTTTTCCATACTTATCTATAATATAATTTATTACTAAATCTCGTTTTTCTTTTGAGATATCATTATCAATATCTGCGAATGAGGTTCGTTTCTTACTGAAGAATCTTTCGAATACAAGCTTATATTTTATTGGATCAGCCATATGAATACCGAGAAGGTATGCTACTAATGAACCTCCCGCTGAACCTCTTCCTGGCCCAACCGGTATATTATTATTTCTTGCCCAATTCATAAAATCTGCTGTAATTAACATATATGAACTAGTTCCACAATAATATAAAACATCCAATTCTTCCTCAAACCGTTTCATATATTCGTCTTTATATTTTAATCCTGTTCTTTTTAGCTCATTTTCACATCTAAATCTAAGGAAGTTTTTATCTTCATCTAACGCTTTTCTTTCACTGGATTGTTTTTGCATCCATTCACAAAACTCAGGATAGTCTTTTTCATCTCTTACTGGGAAAACCGGAAGTTCTTTACCTCCGGGATTAGAAAACTTTGGTTCAATCCAATCGGATTTCTCACATAAATTAGAAAAATAGATTGTATTTTCACATATTTTATCAGCAAACTCATCACTATAATTTCTTGAAAAGAAAGATTTTACCTCATCATAAGATTTTAGATACATATCATTTGTATCAAACTTTATCCTTGCATTAGAATATGTTGGCTGCATTGAACCTATTGCAAGCAATGCATCTTCAATTTTAGCCTGCTCTCGTTTTATATACCTTGCTGAGTTTGTTGGAACAACTTTTAAATTCAATTTTTCTGCAAGCCTTATGGCATGTGCGTTTGTGAATTGTTGATTTATACCAACTGTAAAATTATTTGCCTGACGAACTAAATTATGCGTTTGAACTTCAACGCCGAGATTATCACCATAAATACCAACTAATTTTTTTAATGTATCCTCTGCTTCATCGAAGTTCTTATTATTAATTAATTGCCCTACAATGCCATTAGCACATCCTGTAAGACATATTATACCATCTGAGTATTTTTGTAAAAGATTCCAATCTAAAACTGGAAAAACCTTTTTTGTAATTACTACCGGGTTATCAAAACCCTCTTTATTTAAATGAAGTAGATTCTGATATCCAATATAATTTTTAGCTATTAGGACAATAAATCTTGGTCTTTGTTCATCATTCTTATTTGAATCACGAAAATAAAACTCACATCCAATTATTAGTTTTACACCGGTTTCTCTTGATGCTTTTAGCGCGTCCCAGCTTGCTGCTAACGACCCTGTATCGTTTATTGCTACTGCTGATTGACCCAGCTCTTTTGCCCGTATAAATAAATCTTTTGGAGATATCAATGATTGAAGTAATGAAAAATGACTATAATTATGAAGCGATACAAACTGACTCATACTTTTTCCTTTTTGGTTTTAGCACTAATAACTGCCTACGAAGGGACTGTGCTTCTAACACGTAGAAGCATGTATTTGTGCGTTTATTTATTTAATATAATTTTTTTAATAACATCATCTTGCGGATGATTATCTCCTTCATATACATATATGCGTTCAATTTTAGAAAATCTATCTTTCCAAAACTTTTTATTCTTGGATTTTCTAATCAGAAGTAATTTAAGTTCCTGATATTCAATAACTCTTTTATCATACAACGTATGAGCTAATAATTTTACGTCATCCCAATATTCTAATAAAATCTTTTCCGTCTTTTTTTGAATATTTTTTTTAAAATTAGCTGTGTCTTTTCCGGATGCAGCTAAATTATTATACCTAATAGTATCTGAGGCAAGTTTAATATCATGAGATGTTCCAACACGTAAATTCATTGGAAGTTTCTGTGAACCAGTTAAATCCTTATGGATTATCCTTTCACCAAGCAAACCAGCATATTCTGCTTGCAGTTCTAATAATAGAATAGCTCTTTTTAATTCTGTGTCATTCATTCCGAATGACGTATACCATAACGCGCTTCCATCTTTTATTTCACCGTTTTTAACATTTACATAATATACTTGAAAAAAATTATGAAGAGCAACGATTGTATGTGAAGACTCATGAAACGACATAAATATTAACTCATAATCTGATGCATCCTTTGCCTTTACATCTTTCATACGAACCCTTTTATTTATATTTGTTTTAATATATCTTCTAACTCTATGATATTATTATTACAATTAGCCGTTTTACATTTTATATTTAACCTATTCGAACCGAACGGTCCGATTGCAACTAAATCTAAACTTTCCATATAAAATAACCCAAGATTAGTATATGATTTATTTTCAAGGAATGGCGAACCAGCAAAAAACTTAATATGCGTCTTATCCAATGGAACATTTAATTCCAATAAAATCTGACCTTTATTACATTTGCTACAAGATGCTGTATTGAGTATAGTTTTTTTTACGGTCGCCACGGCGTCTTTCGTGGCATATATGGAGAACTATCGTTTCGATCCTCATCCTTTTCTTGTTCTCGTATTTTTTTCAGTATTTTTCGTTTTAAACGAGGTAATCCTCCACCAGCGCCTAAATCGTACGGACTTATATTTTCACCATATTTGTTTTTCATTCACTAACCTTTTATTTTAGATTATTTTTTAACCATTCTTTGCACACTTGCCCATGGGCAATACTTTCATAAATATCATCTTTTGCTCTATGTGCTTCTGCCTTTGGGAATGGTTTTGCTCCCTGTGATTGGCAAAATAATTTAATCGCTGAAATATCCATGTGTCTATGGGACAATCGTTTAGCAAACTCTGGCATATGAACGCGAATAAAACTGTGATCAAAATGAATAGATGAGCCTGCTAATGTTGGCTTCTCCTCTTTATTTTCAACTACTGGAACTAATTCTAATAACTCTTGTTGTATTTGCTTAATATCTTTACCATTTATACACGCTTCGAATAATCCATTCTTAGTGTGCATGTCAATAATAAATTTATCTAACTGTTCCCATTTTTGATTTGGGCGAGCCGGGAAAAATACGGGTGCGTCGTAAATCAATTTTGCATTAAACGGATCAGTTAATTCTGCTTCCGCTATTGCAATTTCAAGTATTTCATTTTTTTGAGGATCTAATCCTGTTGTTTCTATATCTAGCCATAATAATTTCATTTTATTTATTTTTCTATTAGTTTCTAGTTATTTTGACGGTTTCTACATACATTCTAATTACGTTTTTGCCTTCTGGACAATCACAAGTAGCTAACATATATCCACCTTCCAGCGGTGCTCTACAACTATGATTTTCCCACTCTAACAACGCATTACAGTCTGGACATATATCTCCATAATATGCTTGTTCATGTATTTCCTTGGATGAATATATACATTTATCTTCGAATAATTTTCTCATTAATTTAAATTAATCCCACGGCTTTCAAGTGTAAAAATGCAGAACTGGATTTTTGCATTTTCGGAAGCCTTTGATTCTGAATACGGTTTACCTAAATCCTTAACAATTTCTTTGGCACCATTAAGTTTTTCATCGTTTTCTTTGGCGGAAGCAATCTCATATAAATTACCTTCACACGTGAGAATACGAGCCTTAATTTCTTCATCACTTAAACCATTGACTGCGTCAACGAACTCTGGGCTCAATTTCTTTAATAATTTTGCTGGAAAATCTTTATTATCACTCATTTTATTTACCTATTTCTTTCTATTTGTTTATTCAATAATTTTACAATTTTTACTTAAAAATTCAAGCGTAAATTCATCTTTTATTCTATTTAAAAATAATCCCAACTGACCATTTTTATATAATTCCTCAAACACCTTTTGAGGCTCTTGTGTGTGTTGTTGTAGATTAGCTTGGGCTATTTTCAATAATTCTTCTTGACCAAGTTGCGCGTCCAACTCTACTCCCCTAATTTTATCAAGCACGAGCGACAACTTAATATTATTTTCAGCCGAGGCTATGAAAACCTCTTTTTCTTGATCTGATATTGTATTCCAGTCTTTTCTATTATTACGCGCATTTATTTGAGCTTCTGCTACTGATATCCAATCAGGAATGAGGAAGTCATGACTCTCCACCAATCGTTTTGCAATTTGATCAACAACTTGCGCTTTCTCTAATTCTTTTACGCGGTTTCCAGCCATAGTATTAACATTTTCCATCAATGCATTCAATGACTCTAACCCAACCGACTTAGCCAAGTCATCATCCAATGCGGCTGGTGATACTTTACTACCCATATGTAATTTTACTTCAAACTTAAGTATCTGATTATTATACTCTGGTTTAATTTTAGCATCGAATAATAGCTCAAACTCTCTTGTTTCCCCGGCTTTCATACCAAGTATATTCTCGCTGAAGCCCGGAATATCAATTTTACCAACGCTAACCAATTCGCCAGCATTTTTGAAACTTTCAATAGCAACTCCATCTTTGAATGCCTGATAGTCAATGACAACATTATCACCCATTTGAACAACGTCATCTTCACCGTATGCTGTTGTAATACCATTACGATCTCGTAGTTCTTGAAGCATTTTTGCTCCAAGTTCGTCGGCTGATATACCGACTGCTGGTTTTGGGATCTCAAAATCTTTATATGTTTTTAGCTCAAAATCTGGTTGTTTGTGAAGCGAAAACTCACAACTAAACTTATTGTTATCTAATTTTATTTGTGTAAATTGGGGGCGACCGAATGGCTTTACATCTTTTTCGAATAATGTATGTTGAACCGCAGCCTCTGCCAATTCCTGTGTTAGGGCATTTTGTATTTCTTTTTTGAAGTGAGTTTTTATTGCTTCCGGTGTAGCCTTATTTTTACGGAAGCCCGGAACTTTATATCCCTTAAATTTAGTTATTACTTCATTTCGTTTTTCGTTGATTTCATTTTGATCGGCTTCAACTTGAACGAGGATTTTGCAGTATTCAGTTTCTTGTAATTGGATTTGCATTTTTATATCTTTCCTTTATAAATTACCATTTCACTTCACCATGATTTGTATCACTAAATGTATTAGTGTTTCTATTAATTTTGTTCATAAACTCCGATCCCTCTTTACATATCGCTAAATGATCGCAGTAGCCACACAATCGTGTGGGAGTTGCTTCCCATAATTGTTCGTCCTCTATGTCTTTTGCATAAGACTCGAATTGATCTTTTATTTGCATAATCTCATCTATATTAAAAACTTTTTCGATACGCTCGAACCCATGGCGAACTAATATATACGATCCTCGTATTTGTTTTATACTAGAATCTTCGGTCGCAAGCACGTATGCATATGTCTGTAATTGAAGCCAATCATTTAAAAGATATTTTTTATCCCTTGTTGTCTTGTAATCTCCAACATTTAATATACCATCATGATCAATCTGTATTTTATCAATCATACCGTTCAATATAATATGATCTGTTATAGGAAAACTGAAGTTTTTCTCTACTGCGATTACATCTTTTAATGTATGCTTTTCATTAGTTATTTTTTGTAAATAAGCATCTATCATAGCAAACGCTTCTTTTTTACTATCTTCGGACATTGATTTTCCGAACTCTTTCATAGCAACTCTGTATGCCCGACCCATTACGACATGGAGCGGCTCATCCGTACCATTCAAAAATGATTTATGAAACTCCTCAAGTACTAAGTGAACGAACTTACCAAGCGTATGAAACGCCCAAGTTTTACGAGGAAGCTTCATTTCGTATGTATAGTAGTATTTTTTCTTACACTGCGAAAACGTCTTGACTTTTGAAACACTGAGTTTTAATTTTTTAATTATATTTTCTGTTTGTTCTACTGACATTCTAGTATTATATATCAGCAGATTTTATAGCGTAAGCTGTAAGATATTAATTTTATTTCTTTTCAGCATGCCTAGCACGGCGGGAGCCATCAATGATATTCTGTTTGGCTGAATACGGACGCAAGTTAGATAGCGCCCACGCTAATTGAAAATTATGATGGTCAAGGCTGTCGTATGGAAAATCTGAATGAGGATCTTTATGATCTAATTGCCACTTCCATGTTAATGGATCTTTATCATCCCAAGTTTCGAATATGTAATCTCCGTGATTTTCCCAATTCATCCACGGCTCGAATAATAATTCAATATGCTGAATTAACTCCTCTGGTGTATATGGAAGTTTTGCCCAACAAGAAGATTTATTTTTAGATACTCCGCGTTCTTTAAATACTTTACGAATACTACCAGATACAAGCAGTCTAAACCTAAATATTGGATCTATTTTTATTCTTTCACATACATATTCTGCATGTCGCTTATTTATTTCCTGTTTATTATTTTGATAATACAACTTATCATATTCTAACTTATTAGACCTATCCTCTTCCGAAAAAGAATCTCTGTATTCTTTCGCTTTTTGTCTCAACATCTCTCTATTTTTGTTTCTATATTCTTCCGTAGAATAGGCAACACATATCTTACAAATTGAACTTATTTGTATATATTCTGATACCGAATAGTCTTGTTCTTTTTTATCTTCTCCACAATTTGTGCATATTTTATTTTCGTATGTATTTACAAAATCTTCTTTTCTTTTTTTATATCTTTTTTTATCTTTTTCCCTAACAGTATTTAAATTATTTAATCTATACTCACGATCTAATTCGTTTTTACACATACGACATAATCCAGATGATCTTTTAAATTGTGATGGTTGCCATTCTTCTTCTGGCTTTTCTTGTTTACATTTTGTGCATATTTTAACTGTCTTTTTCACGTAAATCTCCTACGTATAAATATATCACTTTATACATATTTTTACGGTAAAAAACAACAATTTTTAATGTAAAACTACTCTCTGATTCCATACCCATTTGAACACCATGCCAGCGCCGTGTTCGCGAGGAAACACCATGTTATACAATGCTCCAACATCCTGTTTGGTTGGCTGATGAGGGAACGAAGATATAATCCAACGATTAACCGTATTATCTCTATAATAGCAAGTCCACATTTGAGTTCGTGGATTAAACTCTCTTCTAACGAATGATCCTTGTGTTGGTGGACTATCTAATGCGGTATTCATAAGCATTACGCCGTCTCTTACTATCTCTGTGTTTTCTAAACTAAAATCACCTCTATTTATTATTACTGGATTTGTTGGGTCTTCTGTGGTTGTATCTTGGTAAACAACCAGCGCTCTTGGATTAAAGATTTTATCACTTGTGCTGCTCTGCTCCTGTGTATATTCCATTGGAGCAGATTTACCAATTATTCTTGTTTTAGCTGGAAGATTACCAACACCAATTTTGACTTCACCTTCTGCATTTGTAGTAGAATATATTTGTTTAAACTTATTATTGACTGATGAAGGATTATTTACGAAACCAGCTGGATTACCGCTTCCATCGAAACCTGATGGTGTTGCAGGCTGTGATTCATTATAAACCGTCACGCCAGCATTTTGAGTTCCTGTATATTGAAAATTAGTATTTTGACCATCTGTTCCGAACGGATATAAGCTGTTTGTTGAGCTTGCATTATTCAGATTTGTTGTAGCGGAACGTGATACTCTCGCTCCAACGGCATATGCTGGTAATTGATCTGGTGTTGTTGAATATGTTTGTGTTATGATTGCCGAATTATCTACACCGTTTGTAGCGAATACATTTAACACAACATTTAATAATGTTTGTGGCATAATAATTGGAACCGTATAAACTGGCGAAAATGTATTTGGTATTGAACCATCAAGACTGAAAAAAATGGTGGCAGGCTCATTTGTACTAAGAGATATAGTATCAGGAATGCCTGGAATAGTTTGAGTTGTGCTTGCCGTTATAGTAATATTAATGACTGACATTGTAGTATAATACTATTTTATACGCAATTCATTCATTATCTGCCTAACCTCTTCTGACAACACATCAATCGAATAATCATTATGTATTACTTTATCAAAACTTTCATTTGGTATTTGTTCTTGTTCTACTTCTGAAACATCAACTCCACTATTAGTTCCTTTTCGTAAAATCCTAATTAGGTAAAACCCTTGCTCACGTAAGTAATTAAATTCATTAATAAATCTACAATCAGAAACTATATATGCTGACTTATATCTACTGCTTGATGTACGATCTATATTAGGTACCCAATTATTTAAATCATAATCTAAATTATATATCCATATATTTTCATTATACTCACGCGCGTACTTACCTATATCTGTTAGCCCGCTTCGATATGTTAAGGGTTTTCTATGAAAATCTCTATTAAGGAATTTGTTTGATATTACCTTTTCCCTTAATTCACTTGCTCCATACAAGCATTCATTATCAGCACCCGGAAACATAATTTTCATAATTTCCTTCATTGGATCTGCGAATGCTCTTATTCTATATTCATCTCGATTTAAATCTAAATGTGTAACTATTAGATCAGCAACTGTATTTTTTCCGGTTTTCGCTTTTCCGCTTAGCCCAATTCTCAATTGACGATTACCAATCATTTGCTACCTTTGCCGTTGATACGAAGTTTTCATCCTGCTCTACAACTATAACGTGATTAAATTTTGTTTTCAAGTCTTTATTATGTGTTATTACAAGAACTTTCATTTCTTGACTTAGTTTCTTTATCACTTCTTCGAAAAACTCAACATTAATATCATCAAGACACTGATCTACTTCGTCAATCAATAACATCTGCATCGACACACCAAGGCGCTTGGTGAGCACGGATGCCAACCCAAGCCTCAGGGCTAATGCTACAATTAGCTTCTGCGCGCCGGAGAGCTGTTCATACTCGAACGTGTCGTTATTCATTAAAAATTGAATATCGAGCGTATCATCCTTGTCGCCATCGGTTCGCTCTTTTTCAATTATAAACTGCATAACAATACCAGGATGTAATTTAGATATGTATTGATTTGTTTCATACATAAAATCATCAAGGATAGTTTTTGTTATTAATGCAGGAATACCTTTACTACCGAATGCTGAAACCACTTTACTATGAATAGTATACTTCTTTTCTAAGACCGATATAATCTCTTTATATTCTTTTATTTTTGCTATATCTAATGTTCTTTGTTCTATCTTATGATTTAGAACGGCTGATTTATTTGATATACCAGATATCTCTTTATTTATTATCTCTATTTCTTGTGAAACTAACGATATTTTATTTTTTATATTTGATATTTCTAATTTTAGATTATTTGTTATATCCGAATTATCTTGTGGCTTATTTGATATAAATAAATCAAACTCTTGTTGTTTATTACCGTGCTCTATTTTTGCTTTTTCTAAAAGATTATTGAACTCAACAAAAACTGATTTCTTTGTTTCTATCTCTTTTTCTTTATTTTCTAACTGCTGATTTTTACTTGTTAGCAACACTATGATATTTTCTGATTGCTGTAATTCTTCTTTCAGTTTTTTATCTTGGTTATTTAATAATACTATATTTTCTTGTGCTAGCTTAATCTTATTAGTGTAATCTTTTATTTCCTGATCAATTGCCTCTTGACAAGATTTTACCTCATCCTCCGTTATAATGCGACGGCAATGTTTGCATTTACCGCCCGATGGTAATGGTATTTTTAATTCGATTAACTTAGAATTAGAATAATTTACTGATGCTTTATTTTCAATTATATCTTTTGATAGATTTTCTATATCCTGTTTTATTATATCTTTTGCACGGAACGCAGAAAGATTAATTTTAGATATCTCATCTTTAAGATTTTTTACTTCTTTTATTAAAGAAGTACCATTGTCTTTGATCGATGATACCTTTTTATCATATTCTTTTACTATATTGAAAAACTTAATGGTATCATTTTCTAGTGATTTATACTTAAGTAAGTATTCTTTTGTATCTTTTTCGAGTATTTCTAATTCTTTCGTCAATGAAAGATATTTATTACTTTCAGTATCATACTTGTCTTTTAAGACCAATGCTGAATTGTTTTTATTATTAGCCAACGTGGATAGTTCCAACAACTCTAAGGTAAATTGTTGAATATCATTTTCAGGTGAACCAATTGTTGAAAGAATAGTTTTATTTTTTTCTATTTCTTTTACTAAATCTGATAGTTTTTTGCTGGCTATTTTTTCATACTTACCATATACACTTAAATCTAAAATCTCTTTGAGTATTTTCTTACGAGCCGATGGCGTTGATGACGCCAATCCTGTCAGATCCATTTGACCGAAGAATGCAGAATTACAAAATGTCTTGTAGTTTATTTTTATTATTTTCTGTATTTCTTGTTCTGTTTGTGAATTTGTTCGCTGAGTTAAATCATTCCATTCATCATTTTCTTTACAGAAAAGACGAACGTCTGAGCCAGTTTTAATGTGTCGGGAACGAGTAATACGATATATTTGATTATCAAAACTTGATACAAAATCGAACGAAACTGTGCATTTTTGCGTTGTTTTACGAATTACCTTGTCTAATGATGAATAGTCTGTTTGATTAAATAAAACAAAACGTATAGAACCGAATATCGTACTCTTTCCACTACCATTACTACCACGTTCATTGCCACGAATTTTACCAGTAATTAATGCACAATTAAAATCATCGAAGTTAATTTCGCTATCACTATGCCCACAAAAATCTTTGAGGATTAGCTTTAATGGTTTCATACCGCTTCCTTTACGATCTCATTAGCTAACTGAATAAACTCTTCTTTAATATCCTGATCAACATTCTCTTCCGCATATAACCTGATTGCCGTTGCTGGATTTATAGTGTTATCAATTCCATCCAATTCAGTGTTTTTCTTTATCGTTGATACTTTACGCTCTTCACTGATTCTTGATACATGAAACGTTCCAAGATCATTTAGATATTTTTCTATTATACCTCGATCAACATTTATCACGTCTTGACTATCCAATGTAATATTAAGTTTTACAATGGATTTAGCCAAGTCCTGCTTATTGTCTTTTAATTCTTGAAGTACATACGCCGTTGCATCAGTAATATTTTCAGGAACGGATATTGATACTTGATTTAATCGACGCGTGGGTATGCGCACGTACGTATGGTGTGGTGAATTATCAGGGTCTATAATAACTATATATTTATCTTGTTTTGACTCTCCGAAGTTGGAGATATCCATAGACCCAATGTGCGCGACAAACGGAGATCCGCTTAATTCTTGGAACGCATGTATATGACCAAAAAACGTGTAATCATAATCCTTAAACATATTTATTGGACAAAATAGTTCGTTTATAGTATCATCAATTTCATTCAATGCTGGGATCGAACCTTCCAATGCTAAATGCCCAACTGCAACTTTCATATTATGACGACTTATTTCAGCCAACTCATATGGTAATTTATCTCTGAGTATGGATACAGCCTCATCATGAGTATTTACATTAAATGATCGTCTATCGCGGAATGGCAGCATTGTATAAGAAACTCCATTCATATGGATAGTGTTTATCGTTTTATGAATGAAAACACTCTCTATTTCCGCACTGTTTATTATATCTAATGCCGAAACTTGATGTTGACCCGATCTTAAAAGATCGTGATTTCCTAATAATATATGAACACTAATATGATTATCAGAGCACCGTTTTAACCATTCAATCAATAAAACTATAATTGAACTACTTGGTGTTGGAACATCAAAAAGATCACCGGTTATTATTATTGTATTAATTTCATTATCAATCGCTTGATTGAGAACCCAATCCAAAATCTTGAACTGGTCTATAACCCTTGAATTTAATTGATTTCCAATTACCGGCTTACCAGATACTGACTGTGCTCCTAAATGGGGGTCCCCCAAAATTATTGATTTATTGTTCATTAGTAAACTTCTAACTTCTTTCCAAGTTTATCTATTAATTTTTTTAAACCATCTACTTCTAATGTATGCTTTTCCATCATTGTATCATATACAAGTGTTAATTTTTCTGCATATTCAATTGCTACATCATCATTAGCATTATCATTTATAAAATTTCTAATTTTTGATGAAAACTCTAAAATAGCCGTTTGACGATCAAAATAATCTTTATTATCTATAACTACATTATTATCAATATAGTAATTATCAATTATTTTTTGAGCTGCCTGTTCTTGACTAACACCTTCCATTATAGAAACTAATTGAACTGCTTTGCCACCGACGCCGCAACCGAAACAATTAAATGAATTAGTTTCAGCATAGTAGAAAAATGATGGACTTCTATCATTATGATTTGGAAACGGACAACATATTTTAGTTAGTCTGCCACCGTAGCCATCAAAATTTATACCATATGACTTAAAAATAGTCATTAAATCAGCGGTATTAGCCCGCTGAATAAGTAATTTTATAGCATCTCTATCATCTGTTGAAGCAGCCCAACCTTCGTTTTGTGTTGGGCTGTTGCTATTTCGTTCGGAGTTATATTGTATCTTTGACATAATGATATATAATTACTGTATTGTTCTTTTTCTTCTACAATTAGATTAAGCAACTTCTCTTTTGTGATCATAGGATCATTACACTGCTTTATTTGTTTTGACTTCCAGAGCCAACACATTTAATGCCTTTTCGAGTCGTTCTAACTTATAATCAATTTCATTCATAGTATCGCGTTGAATAAGTAGTATCTTCATCATCAACATTGCTAATGCAACACCGCCAGCCCCTTCTGGCTGATTTTCATCACTATTAATATCATTAGCCAGAATTGTTAAATTACTCAGTGTCTCCATCTCAATATCTTTATTGATTTGAGTTTTATTGGCTGCCAACCTTTTATCTGCAATTATAGCCTTGAATTTACTACCAAGCTCAAAACTTCTCTGTTTATACTCTTCAATTTTATTGAATGCTTTATCTGCTTGCTCATTAAAAGCAGCAGTGGTATTTGGTTTTGGTTGCGGGATTGATGAGTTTTGATTATCAACCTTCAATCCTTTTCTTTTTGGATTATTTGCCGAGGACATGATTTCGACTAATGATGATTATATCGTTTTGAACTTCAAGGTTATATTTTGAGTTTTTTTGATTTGCTCCAATTGCAGCTTCTAATGCTGGAATAAATGCTGACACCTTATATTTAAGGAAACATTTTGTTGGATCTAATGGAAGTGGATCACAATACTGTGATACGATTTGATTCGGAATTGCGAACATCAAAACTTCTTTATCTTTGATCTCATCCCAGATTTTATCGCCTTCGGTTGGTGGTGCTTTTGGTTGTACGACTACTGTGTGTTTTTTGTCTGTTGTCATTTTCTTACTCCGTTTTATTGTCATTTGTTCAGTGTCCCTGCAATAATAAGTCTATATCAGTTTTTGCCATCATCCCATTAATTCTTTTTAATTCTTTTCCGTTATCTATTAGTAATAATGTTGGGATCTCCATTATTCCGAATCTTTTTCCTATACTATCAAAATAACATATATCGATGCATAATGTATCTAAATGATTAGATATTTGTTCTACAACTGAAAACAACATACTGGCAATCGGATGGCACAATTCCGAGGAATAAAAACATAATACTATTTTTTTATTTGTACTAAAATCATTTTCAGAAGTTAAAAACTGCATTAGTTTTTGGTTTGTTTAACTTGTTTTTCTTCTAAAAATTTAATAACACTTTGTGATATCTCTTTAATCTCTTTTACTAAATCATCAGCTGTACATAGTTTTTTATTTATAAGTATTTTCTCAATTGCATTTACTCGTAAAATTAAATCAGCTACCAACAAGTCCATCTCTTTATTACCTGTATCCATCTTATTTTCCTTTATTTTTTAAAATTTTGATACTTAGTTTCCCTCTATACATTAACCACAGCATCTCTTATATTTTTTTATTTTTCCAGTTAATGGATCAACTTTTCCACAAGGACATATATCATTAGGTCTTACTTTTGTCTTTTTTTCTTCTTGTAAAAGAAAATCAGGTAAAAGACGATTATTCCAATGATCAATTTCATGCTGTGCTACAACTGCCATAATACCAGTCAATATCATGGCGTGAGGATATACTAAATTATCTACTATATGCACTTCATTATAGCGAATCGAATCACCAACTAATTTAGGAAAACTCAAACACCCTTCTCCAAGAAACTTGAATTGATCATATTTATTTTGTATTTTACAATTTACTAAATTAACTTTATGATTATCATCTATACGAATGATAGCAACATTTTTATGTATATTACATTGTATTGCGGATAGCCCAATACCGGGTCTTCCCATACGCTCACTATATTCTAATTCACGCTCCAATTGCTCTACAATGGCTCCCACTTCGTTTTCGGAAGCATTTGAACATGATTGTCGTAAAATCTTTTCATCTGTTATTATCATCTTACATCTAATTTAAGAAACTTTTTTAATTCAGGCAACCGACGAAAAATAATTTTATTTTCCGCCCCCGCAAGCCTTGCAGCCTCTGCGTGTTTTAATATCCAATGGCTTAGTTAAACGTTTCAAACATATAGAACACATATTCTGTTCCGTACTACATCGATCACATATACAAGAAAGATTATTAAGTATTTTTCCCTTGCAACGCAAACAAGTTCTTTCTGTATTTAGTATTGCTAATTTACTACAATTTGGACACAACATATATTTACTTAACTTCTTTTCTTTGGTGTTTTGTGTCGTGTCCTGTTAGCCCCTTCATCGTGATTTCTCTTTGAGGACAACGGTCTAAGGTTAGAAAGATCCCATACTTTTAGAAAATTAGGGTGATCCATACTATCATACGGGTAATCAGAATGAGGTTTTATATGATCTATTTGCCAAGTCCAAGTAGCAGGATCTTTATCATTCCATTTTGATTTTATGTAATTACCATGATTTTCTTTTGTCATCCATACTTCTCCATTTGGCCCAAGACTATCAGGATGGGTAAAAAGATTTTCTAAGTGCGCGCATAACTCTTCGCTTGTGAATGGAAGTTTGGTTTTACAAGATTTTCCTTGTTTTGATGAACCTTGACTTTTTAACATATATCTTATTATTGCGGATACATTAAACATAAATTTAAATGAAGGGTCTGTTTCTCTTTTATTTGCAATATAATTAATTTGATACTCTATTCTTTCACTCCTGTGTTCTTCATAATACCTATTTGCCTTTTCTAAAATAGACTCTTTATTATCTTTATAAATTTTATATTTTCTTTTCTTTGATTCTTCTTTGTTATCTTGGTAATGCTTTCTTTTTCTTTCTCTGATTTCTTCTTTATGAGTCTGGTTATAATTTCTACAATATAATGCTATTTTTTCTTTATTTTCAATTATCCATTTTTCTTTTTGTTTACGAACACAATCTTTACACCTTCCTTTTTTAAACTTCGATGGTGTATATTCTTCTTTTGCTTTATTTAATCCGCATCCTCTACATACCTTATACATTTTCATAAATACCTATATAAATGCTGTTTTATACATAAAAAAAATAGGACACAAAACTATTAAGTAGTGTGTCCTATTCATATTACCGAGTGATTATTTTGAGGATTTTTTACCTTTTTTAGCACTCTTTTTTGCACTCTTTGTAGTCTTTGTAGACTTTTTTGCTTTAGCCATGTATCACCTCCTTTGAAGGCTTAATTGCCATCAACTTATATATTGATGACGAGTTATTGATTTATTAAGTTAAGTTTTTACTTATTTTTTTAAATATTTTTCCCAATCCTTATGCCAACCGTCCTCGGTGGACATATAATGTATATGTTCCAATGGAACTGTTGGTTCTCTAATTAATTTCATTCCTGATTCTTCTAATGTTTTACTGCTCTTTTTTGAATTACATTTCTTACAAGCAACTACACAATTCTCGAATGTTGATTGACCGCCTAATGTTTTAGGAAAAACATGATCAATTGTTGCTTGTGTAGATTTTAAGACTTTCCCACAATACTGACAACTATACTTATCTCTCTTTAATACATTTAACCTTGAAAAAACTATTCCTCTTTTAGAAAACTTCCTAAAAACATAATATTTAAGCTTTATAACCGCCGGTAAATGCATAACACCACTGCTAACACGAAACTTTATATTGTCCCATACTGATATAACTTCTGCTTTACCTTTATAAACTAATCGTAGTGCTTTCTTTTCTTTTATGAACGCAATAATCTCATCAGTATAATTTAGTAGTAATGTTTTCTTATTATCCATTGATTAATTTTTCTAACGATACCTTTATGTCTTCATTCATTGTTGCTGGTGCTTGATTTCCAACGCATATCCAACCTTCTCGCTGACGTCTCGCAAACATTTCTAATTTATTGGCTTTTGGAAACATTAGGTCGAGTGAGTTTTGTAAATCCTCTGGCTTCTGAGAATGTTTTAGATTTGTAGCAAAAGAAACTGATCGTTGAGATCGGTTTTCTAATTGTTCATATATACCGTTATTATTCGTTCCAATGAGACATATCTCGTGTGATTGTCTAAATAATCTGCCCATCCCGAATGACAATAAGTTTTTTATAATATATTGAACTTTATCTTGCAATTTCTCAAACGTATATAGTTGTTTATTAAGCAACTCATAAATTGAAGTTTCCTTTTTTGATTTACACCATACATAAGTTTGTTTCTGTTTAAACCCCCAAGCATTCATGGTATCCATACCATCTTGTAGTAGGGAACTTGGAACCCACAATGCTAAAAGACATCCATTCGGATCAGCGATTTGTTTTACTGGAAGATCACATATGTGTTTAATAGACATTGTGCCGTTGTAATTTGCCTCGGCACCACGCTTAACATCTGACATTTTTAATTTATCTTTAAATCCACCCCACGGTGGATCTGAAACAATAACCTGAAACTTCATACAAAATATATCACTTTCCTAATATCTCATTTATTCTATCAATTAGATTATCTATAACAAGAACTTTTATCTTTTGCGCGTTTTCTTCACGTTTTTCTGCTAACTGGTTATACTTCTTACTAACTTTAAACAATCTATTGTAATCTGTCAACTTAAATTTACTTTTTTCATTTGGGATGCTGTCAATCCATTTATCTAAGTTTTCTGGCATCTCCGGTATTTCGCTTAACTCTTTCGATATATCAACCAATTCTTTATTTAAATTAACCTGATGGTCAAAAAGTTCTTGCATTTTTAGATATTTTTCAACAATTTCATCACTTACTTCGGTGTAGCCGTCCATAATTATCTATTCATTATTACTACTGGAAGTATCAATGTTGAACTTGAATTACCAATAGTTATATTTTGCGTAGACTGTAAAACTTTTTTCGTTGCCGTATCTGTTTTAGATATTTTAACTATGTATTTTCCCGGTCTTAACATAGCTTGCCATTTACCAACTGCATTGGTTTTTGTTTTATGAATTTCATTACCATTTTCATCTGATATTAAAATTTCAGACATAAAAATATCCTTTCCAGTTTGATCGGAAACTCTCTGTATTACCGGAACCTTTTTATCGCTTCCAGTCGTCTGTTGGGGCTTGGGTGCTGGCTGCTGATTCGGAACTGCTAAAATAGGCGGCTGTGGCGGGGATGGGGCATTTGGACCGGCTCGTGGCTGTATACGACGTTGACCAATTTGTTCTTTAACTTCCGTTATCTGATGCTCATTAGATACATTAATAACTCTCGAATCTTCTTGGTCTTCTTCGTCTTCTTCTGATTTTTGATTTTGAGCTTCCTTGTATTCTTTTTGTAATTCATCAATGTAAGCATATATTTTATTCGTTCGATCTGCAATAAGTTTCAATAGCATATCTTGATTATATACAAGCTTTGTTAATGTTTCTACTTTGGTTTCCAATGCAAGCAAAATATCTGATGCTTTACGCGGTTCAGGCTCGCGAGCATATCCATCAGGATTAAATTGTTCTGTATTATTAGCCATCTATTACCTATCTATAAATATACCTACATTAATTCCAACGCGTTTCAATACTACTATATCATCAACTTTAACTTCTTCTTGAAAACTTTCGTTTTCACCATATAAAATTGCTCTTGCTGTCGCTTCAATAGATTCTAATGAACCGGTATCAATGATCTTACCAGCCACCATAAGTATATATTCACCAACTTTTGGCGTTCCGTTTTGTTTATCCAAAACATCTGGCTGTTCTTCTACCACTCGTTGTTGAGCTGGTCTGTTTGGCGCTTTTGATGGTGGGAAAACATAATCATTATTATCTATGACGTGCCCCGGCTCTACTTTAATTTCATCTCCATTATCATCATAAATAGCTCCATCAATGGAAGCATAATCTGTATCATTTTTTGAAGATTTTACGAACGGAACAACTTTTCTTTCCATTTTAACTGGTTTAATTCCAAGACGAATATGTTCTGGCTCATATGTAATATGACGCTCTTGGTTATTTTTACGATTCGGGTTTCGTATAAAATTATCGTTATCCGACATCTTCTGTCCTCTTTGCATCTCGTTCTTGACGACGTTTTTGTTTCTTAGCTTCTTTCTTTATCTTTTCTTTTTCGTATTCGCCGGAGGCAATTTTTTCGGCTTTGATTTTTTCTTCATATAAACGCTGCATGGTTTCTGCGTGCTTACGGCGTTTTTTTACGCTTGGTTTCTCATAACCTTGTTTTTCCTTATAGACTGCGAGCACGCCGTCAGCCTGCACAAGCGAACGGAATAATTTAAATGCTCTATCAAAATTATTTCCATGTATCTTAATCTCCAACGGAGAAAAATACGACCAGTCCATTTCTGGTGAGGTTTCTTTTTTTAATGTTGATGTTTCTTTTTTTGAGTATTTTTTATTTATTTTCTTCATTCATATACACGCGCGTGCGTGCTCCTTAGTTGTTATATAACACGTTAAATTAAAATCGCAAACTTTTCGTATTGTTCTTCGGTGAGCAAAATATATCCTTCTTCAACCAGTTTTTGATCTACATACTGCTTTGCCTCTTCTGCTGTATCAAAAACTATACCACCGAATATACTGTTTTCGGTAGATCCATCCATTCTACAATATGCAATATACCATTTATTATTTGTATAAGTATTATAAAATATTTGTGCAGTAGATCCTTTTAGACCAATACGATACCTATAATATGATGTTCCATACCGATCATGTATTTCTCTGTATGGTGTTAAACATTTCATCATGCTACCATCTTTATATTCTCAATAGTTCTGCACGCAGCATTTGTGCAAACATTAAACTTCCCAAACTTTCCCTCTCGCTCAACCATATTTTGATTACATTTTTTACACAAAACTTTATCACCTAATTTATTATGATATGCTGTTGCTAATTCTTTACTAAATACATCATAAAACTTATGAAGCAGCTCAGTATGAGTTATTTTACCTTGTGCTATTTTGTCTAACTCTTCTTCTATTTTAGCAGTAAAATTATAATCCATAAATGTAAATAATCCTGAAAGACAATTTGTTATGCTTTTACCTAACTCTGTTGGCTTATATGTATTATTGGTTTTCTCTACATAATGTCTATTAGATATTTTCTTTATAATTTCAGCGAATGTTGCTGGACGACCAATTTGTTTATTCTCTAATTCTTTCAACAATGATGCGTCATTATATCTTGGTGGTGGTTGTGTGAACTTTTGATCTGCTTTTATTGATTTATCATCTAATAATAGCTCTTGTTTTTCTACCAGATTTGGTATCTCAATTCTACCCATTTCAACATCACCGAATATTTGTAAGAATCCTTTATCTGCTAACGCCTTACCTGATGACTTGAAAACAACCTTGTTGTCATTTTTATTTACGATTTTTACATTTAACGTGTTCCATATTGCTGGCGTCATTTGACTTGCAACGAAGTATTTAAAAATTATATCATATACCTCTTTATCATCACCGGCTATATAACCTCCATCTGTATTAGAAAATACATTTGTAGGTCTAATACATTCGTGCGCTCCTTGGGCTGTGTCTTTTGCAGCATACACATTTTTCGTTTTGGGAAGATCATACCCGTTATCTTTGATCCATTTCCTAACTGGTTCTATCGCCTCTTCTGCTATTGCTGTCGAATCCGTTCTTAAATATGTTATATAACCTGACTCGTATAGGTTTTGAGCTGCCTTCATTGTTCGATCTGGCTCGAAGCCATATTGTTTTGCCATAACTTGCTGTAATGATGCTGTTATTAATGGTGCCGGCGATCTTTCTTTAACTTGTTTGGAAACAACCTTTGCAACAACGAAGTGTTTGTTTTCTCGTATAAAAGAAACTAATTTATCTGATTGTTCTTTATTTTTAATTTTACCATCATATTTTGATGAAAATACTTCTCGTGATTGTGTTTGTAATTTAACACCACAAGTCCAATATTCCTCTGGCTTAAATATTTCGATCTCGGCTTCTCGATCTGATATAAGTCTTGTTGCTACACTCTGAACTCTACCAGCCGAAAGATTATTACCATATGCAGTTATTAGATACGGTGAAACTGTAAATCCGACTATTCGATCCAGTAGTCTTCGTCCTTCCTGAGAATGAACCGCATTCATATCTATATCGTGCTTATTTTCAATACCAGTCTTAATACCAGATTTAGTTATCTCACTAAATATAACTCGAAACATTGGTTTCTTTGTCGATTTGAGTATCTGTGCTAAATCAAAACTAATACGCTCTCCTTCACGATCTTGATCTGTTGCGAGCAATATTTCATCAACATTTACTGATGCATCAATTATTTTATCTATTGCTTCTAATTTATCTTTGAGTAGAATATAATGTGGTTTAAAATTGTCTTGTATATCGATGCCGATACCGTTTTTACCACCTTTGGCTAAGTCTTTCACATGACCCACGCTTGCAACAACTATATAATCATCTCCAAGACATTCTGATATCTTCTTTATTTTGTTTGGCGACTCAACTATTACTAATGTTTTCATATCAATAACATATATTTCTCGCATTGTTCCTGCGTTAATAACACATACCCACATTCGATCAATTTACAATCCATTTTTTCTTTTAACTCTTCTATTCTGTTTGGAAGATCATAAATCCATATTGGCTCACATTTACCATCCATATCTTGATATTCCCAGCCATATAATCCGGTTATTTTAGAACGAGCAATGCGCGCTATTGGCACGCAACTACTATCATTAAATAGATGACGACCTATTGAATAATTTTCCTCAGTAGCCCAGTACATTTTTGATTTACGATATGGTGTTAGACATTTTCTATTCATAATATTGCATATTATTAATGATTAACCTATCTTCCTTCTTCGAAGAAAGACTTGAAAATCTTTATTGTGATCCCACAACACGAGCATACATTACCGGGATTTTTACAAAATATAAAACTGCTACCGATGACCTATCTTGCTCGGGTTCTATATTACTAACTTACGCCGAAGCAAAAAACCAGCAATCGTTCCAAAAACTAAATAATATCGCAGACTGGCTTTTTTGGACAGAAACGGTATGTCCTGAGTTTCTGAATGACGCATCAAAAGATTATTATTATACTATTGGGCAACTGAGTTATTATTCTTGTTATAAATTAACTAACAAAAAATGGCTTGTTTTCGAACGATTGTCAGACGAGTTCATTGAACTCACTAATGAAACTCGAAAATTAATAAAATTAAATCAACAACAAAATCTTATCTAATTCTTCGTTTGTTGTTAGCGGATCCAATACTCTTTTGATCCAAAACGCCGGGCGTGTTAGATTTTCAGCTAAATTGAATGCCGTTTCGCCAATCCATTCCGATGAATAAATAAAATACCCACCGTAATAATAAGAACATTCTATTTTACCATCGTTATAATCTAATAAATAACCACATTTACAGTCTACATCTACACCATCGCTTGTAAGTGTTTTATGCATTGGCGTTGAGCAACGTGGGCAATTTTCAATAAAAATAGTTTTCATAATAATCTTCTTTTAGCATTTACTCTACCACATCATAATTATAATTATATATTCTTGTTTTGTTCTTATTAACCGCTGACATAGCCATACTATTCAATTCTAACGAGATCAGTTTACTTGGCGATGTTCCACCAAGCATCATATATCTTGGATGAATAAATGGCTCTTTTCCTTGTGGATTAGAACTACATACAAACACATACGGATCAATAAACTCTATTGGTGTTTTATTACGAATAGCATTTTTTACATACCGTCCGCTTGTAGTATCGAAACAAAAATTATCTAATCTATTTTCTCTTATTGGCTGTTTAACATTAAAACCAGAATTGAATAAACAATACTGATCTTCTAATATATAGAAGTGATCTGTTTCTTGTAAGAACTGTATATGGCTTTTTGGAATTAAGTCTTTAAGACGATTAAATCCTATTGAATACTCCGAAGCATTCGACTCCATTTTTTTTAAATAGCCTGCGATTGTCGAACGACCATTGTTTTCCATCCAATAATTGAAGTCTTTTTCACCAGCAAGTATTGCAGACAACATCATTTGATCGTGAGCGCCACGTAGAAAAACAACTTCGTTGGGATATTCTTGTTTTATCCTAATAAGGATTTCAATTACATCGCAACCATTTTCATCAATATCAATGTAATTACCTAAAAATATAACAACATCCTTTTGATCCTCAGAAAATCTTAATGGGAATATTCTATTAAGTAATACTTCCAATGAAGAAGCGTTTCCAAAAATATCAGATATTACATAATTACACGAATACGATGGGCGCCAAGCACGAGCCATATTATTTCCTATTAATCACGATCCGTATTAACTTGCAGATTATCTATATCTACTGAATATTTATCTATTTCTTTTTGATTTATTGTATTAACTTTCTTTAAATAATATAGAACCATTTCGTATCGTGCTTTTCCAATACACGAATCCCGACGCAATTCATCGCAACAATCGTGTGCTAATTGTTCTAATTCTTTATCTGTCATCATTTTTGCCTCGTTAAATTAAATGTAAAATTACTATACCGATCGAGTATCTCATCTGCTGTTGTATATGCAACTTGCAATCTTAAAAAATCATTATTGTAATTTCTGATTATACAATCTCCACTTCCAACAAGATCTTCCGCGCCCACCGTATCAAGTATAACTTTACTATCGATATGCGATGCTGTTTGGAATGCTATTCGAGATGAAAGATTAGCTTTGATCGCACCACTTACAATATCAACACTTGGTCTTTGAGTGGCAGCGACAATGTAAATACCAGCAGAACGACATTTTTGAGCCAGCCTACACAACGATTTACTGAAAACTTTTTCCTCATCACTCAAAACTATATCTGCCATCTCATCAATAATTAAAATTATATTATTAAATTGCATATCTAATCCAAAACTACTCATCTCATATCTACATATCATTTCCTTGTTTAGATATTCAATCATATCTATGGCTTCTTTGTAATCATTGGCAACTTTTACATTACCAAAAATCTTATAAGGCTCAAACTCTATTCGCTTTGTATCTATAACAAAAATATCTGTATTTAATAACCTCAGTGCATTCGCCATAATTAGACTCAAAAATACTGATTTACCGCTTCCTGTTGCCCCGCCCACAAGGGTATGAGGATGCCTACTAAGATCTGTAAAAACCTCTTTACCATAAATACTTGAACCTAAATACATCGGGACATTATAATCTTTCGGCATAGCAAGATTGTCCATTTTATCAAAAAACGATATTTTATGTGGCGCCTCTTCTACCGCCTCTAACCGAACAACCCCTTCTTCCGGTATAACTCTAATTACTGGAACTGATTTTAGTTTTAATGCGAGCGCGATTTCTGATACATATTTTTCAATATGTTGAACACGAGTTAACGGTTCCAATAACATATCATATAGCGCTATGTTCCTTATTTTTGTATAACGAACACATTCTGCTTTTATTTTGAATGACTTTAATATATTGTTTAGCGTATTTATTTCTACCATAGACACAATTTAGTGCTGGTAGGCTTTGATGCCAAGGGTCAGAAAATTAATCCAGTTTTTAGCATAAGGATCTTCATTTCCGCCTCTTTGCTTAATTCAAGACTTATTCCGTCCCCTACGCTAATTCCTTCAGTTTTACACACCCCGTATGGAAGTTCAAGCACAAGATCGCTTATCTCTCTTCCGCCAATAATATTGGTTGACCCTGCCTCACCTTTCCATATCGATGCAATTTTGTTTTTTAGACAAAAAACTATATCTAAATCTGCCTTCACATTTTTCATCCAATATTGATTATAATGAGGATGCGCGTAAGGAAACACCATCGCAGGAAGTGGCGGAGCTCTATACATTAATCCTTTTTGTTGCTCATCATAACCTATTGCAACCAATACTGGGAACTTCTTATTTTTTATTTTTATATAATCCATTACATCATACCCTGTAAAAGATCACGACGCACGCGACGCCTCAACGCAACATTAAGATCTTTATCACTTTCATGCGCTTCACCTGAAAACTTCTCTTTATACAAGATACTTAGAACTGCAACAACATCGGAAACATCAATAATTTGATTTTTAATTTCTCCAAGTGATTTGCTTACCTCTTCAACTGCAAGATCTTTTTGCAAAACATCCATCAATCTCTTGTCTGTTTTCTTCATATTGACCGCCATATCAGCAGCCTGTAATCTTGGAGCCGCTGTCTCATCATAAGGCTTAGCTTTAACTAATTGTCTTCGTAAGAATCTTGTTAAGGCGTTATGGGAAACTTTTACCATATTATCATTAATAATGTCCGCTTTTTTATTCTTAATAAGTTGCATTAAATTATTAAATTCTTCTCTTATTTGTTTCATCCATAAATCTTTTCTACCATTATCATCATCATTTTCATATGAATTAATCATATGAGCTATTTCTTTAAGATCTTTTGGTTCTAACAATCCTTTATTATTAATCTTGTTTACATTAAATTTTACCTGCTCTAAATATGTTGAATTCGGATCATCGCTATTACCGCTGCTCTCATCAAGATTTATTACTTCTGGTTTTTGCTGTTTTGGTTTTTGTTGTTTTGGTGGTGCGCCGACTGTTTTTTCGACTAAGGAATTTTCTACATTTTCTAATAATTTTAATTCTCTATGTTTTTCTTGAATTTTATCATATAATGATTTTTTATTGTGTGGGTTTTGCTCTGCCTGATACTGCTGAACTAATTTATTTAGTTCCATTTTAATGGATTTAATATCTATTTTCGTATCATCTACTGTTGGCACGGCAACGCCTTCTTTTTTAGCAGTAGTTGCCAGCAATTTTGATACATTTAAAAATTGCTTTTCTAATGCAAGATATGTATTCTTCATATTTTGAAACTTATTCATCATTCCGGGAATACTGTTTTTATTAAGTTTCAGTATATCATTCTCAAAATCTAATATATCATAAAACAATTTAGCAGATAGACTAAGCATTCCAAGTCTCTCACGATTATATTCTTTTCGTGAAAAGACGGAAGTCAAGTATTGCCAAAATCTTGTTAGACGATTTGACGCAAGTTTTTCAATCTCAGTATTAAATGAACTAAGGCTCGCCAACGGATTTGCTTCTGGCGCTGCTGGTGCTTCTGCTGGCGCAGGGGCTTGCACATTTTGTTGTGGAACTTTTGGTTTCTTTGGCTGGCGTTTTCTACGAGTGGCAGAATAATTTTGTTGTG